>Ga0209091_10000473_pt1 | contig 38606 bp, 38 predicted proteins | sample ArcticOcean_MG_C_6_FD_187438 | JGI IMG/M metagenome (GOLD analysis project Ga0209091, IMG submission 187438) | Marine microbial communities from western Arctic Ocean - ArcticOcean_MG_CB8_128 (SPAdes) (version 2) | ecosystem: Environmental > Aquatic > Marine > Oceanic | place: Arctic Ocean...
CCTGACGACGAAGACACACCCGACGACGAAGACACACCTGACGACGAAGAACCTACAGATGAAGATATTGTTGAAGAAGAAGTCGACGACGAATCTTCTCGCGAGGAAGATATGACTTCAGATGATGAAACTTTAGATGAAGAATTTTCTGATTCAGATGAAGAAGATTTTTCAGATTCTGAATTTGATGAAGAAGCCGATGATGAAATCGCCCCAATTACCCCCGCTACCGAAGTCGCCGCACCAGCTACTACCGAAGTCGCCGCACCAGATACTACCGAAGTCGCCGCACCAGCTACGACCGAAGTCGCCGCTCCAGCTACTACCGAAGTCGCCGCACCAGATACTACCGAAGTCGCCGCTCCAGCTACTACCGAAGTCGCACCCGTTGGTGAAGTCGCACCCGTTGGCGAAGTCGCATCCGTTGGCGAAGTCGCACCCGTTGGCGAAGTCGCATCCGTTGGCGAAGTTGCCCCCGTTGGCGAAGTTGCCTCAGTTGGCGAAGTTGCCTCAGTTGGCGAAGTTGCCTCAGTTGGCGAAGTTGCCCCCGTTGGCGAAGTTGCCTCAGTTGGCGAAGTTGCCTCAGTTGGCGAAGTTGCCCCCGTTGGCGAAGTTGCCCCAGTTGCTCCCGTTGGTGAAGTCGTACCAACTGTATTACCACCAACTGTAGAACAAGCGATACCTCCTTTAATTGGAATAACTGGAATATCCGCTCTAAGCAATGATCAAGTCTCAAAAGATGCTAAAACAATTCGAATAGTATGTATTACTTCAATTGTAATTTTGATATTATCATTCGTAGGTTCTACATCATATGCCGTTTATAATTTAATTAAACCTTCTGAAAAATTAATATTCTCAAAAGTCGTGAGCAGCTTATGTGATGAAGTAACAAAAACATGCATGGCTACATTAAGATTTAACATTAATGACAAAGAATATAGTGTTGAAAAAAATGTACCATACAAAAATGATTCAAAAATCAAAGTCGGCGAAGAAGTCTTACTTCAATATGATGAAGAAGATATAGACAATACTTTGCGTGCATGCTGTACAATGTCTCTAAGAAAATCAAGAGGCATTTTTTCTGCTGTAATATCAATTCTAATTTTAGTAATTCTTGTAGCAATCATTCTAATGTTCAAAGATAACATCTTTTAATTTACTTTAATATAGAAAACCCTTTCTTTATTAACTTTCATAGACCAAGTTGTAACATGAATAGAATCCTTATTTAATGATTTAAAAAATTTAAAAGACCATTCTCTTTCCTTTTTTTTTAATCCATTTATTATTATTGGTGTATTTGTGTCGTTAATGTGAGTCATTATTTCTTTCAATTTATCTTTATCTTGAGTAACAATAGACTTTTTAATAACAACACAATTATTTTCCCATTCTTCGTTTTTGTTTTCTAAATAAATTACATCTTCTGTGCCTAATTCATCATCGTCGTCGTCGTCTTCGCTTTTGGATTCTTCACTTTTCTCATCATCACTTTCGTTCAACACATCATTCTCATTCAACTCATCGATTTCATTTAACTCATCATTCTCACTCTTGTTTAAAAAATGAGCAATATCTGTATCACTTTCTTCACTATTTGTTGTTTTTAACAAATCCTGAATTGTAGAAAATGCAATACGATTTATCTGTTTTATAGAAATAGACGATTGAATCGACTCGTCTAAAAATTCAATTGTGAGTTGTATTCCAGAATTTTTTACTAACACTATCATAATAGTTATTCAACTAAACATTGTATTTAATATCCTTGAAATATAATCATACAATAAAGAATTATATTATAAATGTATTTTATATAAAGTTTGATGTAAAAATTCATGAATACTTGTTCCGATTATATTCTTCATTAGAGTATTTACAATAATTGGTGCTAAAAACTCTGCAAACATAGAAAAACTAATTTCGTTGTCATTCTTTTTAAGAAGTTTAGGAATATCTTTAAATTTGTTAAAAGATGTATACAATAACAATAACATTGCATTACGAATAGGATAGTCGTCCCCAAAAATATCTATTTTATGTCCAATCTCAACAAAATCAGTTAATTTGTTTCCACATTCAAAAGATATAGGTTCTATTATATCATTCAGTATAGTATTTTCGTCTTCTTCTAGCTCATTTAATGTTTTTATTGAATTTTTATTATTTGTTTTTTTAAAATCAGAAGTAAATTTTTTTAAGATATTGGCTTCGTCTTCTGGTTCTGATAATTTTTTAAGTGAATTATGACTACTACTTTTTTTTAAATTATTAACTAAATCTTTTAATAAAGTTCGACTGTTTGATCTTTTCATTGAGTATAATGCATTATGACTATTTGATCTTCTTATTCCATTATTATGAATAAACCCACATTCCATTATTACTTACTAACTCATATTATTTACATTGTAAAATCATTTTTATAATAATTTATAAAAAAATGAGAAAATCAAAAGATATTATTTTGATCGTGTAAAGAAACTTGTTATTTGTTTTTGACCTTTTAGTAAACCTTCGCCCGATGCTTTCCTTTTAATACTTATATTTTTAATAATAGGGTCGAATAACAATCTCTGTGCTTCTTCTGCTTTCTTCTTCATAACTCGTTCTCTTATCTCTGATGTTGTATATCCTTTTCCTTTATATTCAATCTCTAAATTCTTCCAGTACGAGTCTTTTTTAGAGTACCCTTCTAAATGATTTAATGCCAACCCATAAATCTGACATACTGGTTTCATAATTTGATTTGTAATATAGAATAAATAATCAATAGGCAACTCGTGTTTTAAGATATAACTCGGATTTTCAACTCGTTCACCTTGTAAAGATTTTTTGCTCAATAATTTATTATAAATATAAACATAAGGTATCCTATCACTTGATTGGGGTTTATTACCTGGATCACGTTGACCCATTCGATCTGCTAATACTTTATGAACAATTTGTTCAGGGTTTGCATATTCTGAACGTAGACTTTTTGTGATTATAAAGTAATTTATACCAAAATCACCATTTAAAATTTTATAAATATTTTCTTTAAGAAACGATATACTTTCTGGAATATCTTGCTTATTTATAATTCTTGATATAATACCATCATATATGTATTTTACAATTGGTGCATTATCTCTACGTTTTGTCACAACACCCATACTGGACTGTTTGTAAGAATTTACGTCAAACTCATACTTGTTGCCAATATATCTCTTTTTGCTGAACAATATAAATGGGGTGAATGTTTTTTCATATTCTAACTTATGAGGATATTTGAGCAAGGGCTGAATACCTTTTTCAACTTCAACGGATTTGTTTATTGACGCTTGTAATGCGTCTTTTGGAGATAACATACCCCCCATTTCATTCCGACATTTGAAATTCACAAATATACTATCCGTATCTCCGTAAACAACTTCGGCATCTGGATAATGTTTATTGACATAATCTTTTGCTAAATATAGATGCTCTCTTCCAGTAGCAGTCGTCGATGCAGCAATGTCTTTATAATACAATGCACTTACTGCTGCTCCAACGCCACCATACAATGAATTTGCCGTAATCTTGTATGCCAATTGCAAACCATCTAAAACCGAAATTCTAAATTGATCTTTTTCAGTTTTAATCATTTCTCTGGTCGCTTTTCTTGCAGCCAAAAGTTTCATTAAGATTCTAGGCAAAATTCCTCTTTTTTCATCTATTGTGTTTCCATCTTTATCTAAAGGTGGTTGAATATACCGACATGTTACCGTTTTCTCAGTCGGATGAACCTTCTTAATCCAAGATTTCCCTTTTTGAATCGTTAAATAATTATCATAAGTAATATCTGTATACTCAATATTCATTTCCTTCAATAATTTTGCACCTGAATCTCCCAAATATTCCTGCGATTTAATAATAGTATCATGACTGATGTTATTTCCTATCATTGAAGATGGGTATAAAGAGCCATAATCTAAAACACTAACTGGATCATTATTTAGATAAATAGCAGGCACGGGTTCTAAGACTTCCGCACCTTCATAACTTTCTTTTATATCTTCAGGTGGTTTTGGTAATTCGGGAATCAAATATCCATCTTTTCTGCATTCACTCGATACAAGACTTAATGTTTTAATCATTTGTCCTCTCATAAATAAATAAGATAACGGAACCAAACAAACATTACCCATGCCTACGTGATTTGCAACTATTTCCAGTTTTTGCATGAGATGAATACATAACTCACAATCCTGAACACAGTATTTTGCAACTTTTGCACGTCCAGCAGAAGATTCATTTTGTAATCTAAAAATATCTTGAGGTGATACATCATCTTTACCCACCGCCCATAAATATGATTTTTTAGCAAATAATGCTTCTTCATTAAATGAATGATTGTTTCCTTCTACTTCAATCCAATTGTTTGGCGAGAAGTCTATTACAAGTCGTTTACTATCAATATTTTCTTTACCAATAATACTTGATTTTTGGAACATAATATATTGACCTTTTTGAATACTAAATGTAGATTTAGTAGAAACACGTAATACATCATCGCGTCCCGAATCTAATAATCCAGTTATTACACCATTTATGAAGTCAACCGCAACGTTATCCAGTTTGTAAGAGGATAAACTATGTTCACGTTGTATAACTTTCATTAAATCGACAAGAATTATACCAGGAGTATCTAGATAATATAAATGATTCTGACCAAGTGCAGATGACTGTAATTCTTTATGTAGTAATTTACTGTCGTGATTACGCATTGGTCCTATTGATTTTAGTTCTGAAACACAATTGTGTTCTTCAGCACATTCCCATAAGAATTTAAAATCAAACCCAAATATATTATAACCCGTAAGAATACTAGGTTCTTGTTGTTTAATGAATTTAACCCATTCAACATACAATTTTTTTACAGTTTTACATTCTACAACCTGAATGCCAGGTATTTCATCGCATGTTCCTAATGTTACAATGTGACGTTTTATATTTCCTGTTCCATAATCGGTTATAACCGTTCCTATTTGAATAACTTTATCACCTTTTACATGTGGTAAATTTGTGTTGAATATATGTACAAGGTTTGTGGTAGTACTATTCAAATCAGATAAATCTATTGCTTCATAGCATTCTTGTTCAATTTTGTATACAGATCTTAAATCTAAATCATTCTTATTTTTAAGATATATTACCTTTATTTTATCAAGAATATCTGAATCATATTTAGGACTTCTATCGTCATAGTGTCTAAATGCCGACATTATCCATTTTGTAATATGTGATGGTGTGACTGTTTTTGACCTCTTCTTCAACAATTTAATCATTTCACAAATATTTTGACCTAGTTTATAATAATCTTTTTGGGCAATTGGAAAATCACCATGGCTTGAATCAGCTTCAATATCAAAAGATGCAATCCTCAATTTTCCGATACTTGTATTTTCGCTAGGATTTACATTTTTCCAGTCTACTTGAAATTTGTGTTTAGCATCAGTATTATACCCTTCTTTTTGTTTTGAGTATTTACTTAATGTTACCCACCCAACGGGTTTTATTTCTCGTATATGAATAAATCGAAGTATGGGATCAATATTTTTTTCGTATATATTAAATTTATAGTCTTTTACAACACCATGAATAGTAACCGGATCTTTTAGTTTATAGTAAAGTTGTCTTAAGGTCTTTTGACTTTTAAAGACAAGTTGTATAAAAGGTCTTGGTTTTTTCCACTGATAATCTCTAAATTTAAACTTTTTACGAATACTACATCTGTCAACGAGTAATTCTCCTTGAACATTATTATATAGCAAGCCACGAAATCCTTCTAGTAACGTGTTTTTATTATATTTTCTAAAATCGATTGGTAATTCAACCCAAAAGAATGGTGTAAAATTAATTACTTTTGCATTAACAGTATCTCCTTCAACTGTTTTACCTGTCATGTAAATCGCATACTGATTCTTAAAGCATTCATCGGGTGGTTTGTTTTTCTTTTTAAATTTGTTTTCATCATCATTATCTTCATCCTCTTCAGAATATATGGGTTCATCTCTTGAAAACCAATCTATTATTTGAAAATCAAATACCATATAAATTAACCAATTGTTTTACTATTATAATTAGATTTCATAATCATTTTTAATTTATATACTCTGAATTATAAGTACAATTAAAATATAATTTCAAATATAAATGTTAAACACATATTTATCCAAAGAGCCTTTTTTTGTTCATATTCCTAAAACAGCAGGAAGCACAATTGCCAAATTATTTAAAGATAATAATAAACTTGTAGGTCAATACGATCAAAGAATTAAATACCCACGTACAAATATTAAATGTTCAAAATGGCATATACCTGCGAAATATAACGATTCGGTTAATTTTAAAGATTATGTTACGTTCGTTGTAGTAAGAAATCCGTATGATAGAATAATAAGTGAATATAATTACATTTCGGATAAAGATGTGCAAAAATACAATAGTAATATAAATAACTTTATATTATCTGTATTGAAAGATGATAATAAAAAATATACACATGATTGCCATTTTATACCTCAAACAGAGTATGTATACGATTCTTTCAACAATAAAGTACAATACATTTTATATTTTGAATCACTTATAGATGACTTTAATAATTTTTCAAAAATAGAAAACCTGGGTTTTAAAATGAAAAAATCAAATCACGAGAATAAGAAAAAACGTAATGCAACCATAAAGGATTTATGGTTTGAGACTCTTCTAGAAATAGAGTCTTATTATTCTAAAGATTTTGAAATGTTAAATTATAACAAGATCTCATTAAACAAGAATAGTTTATTATAGTATAAAAATAGTTTATTATATTAAAAATAATTAACCAATGGCTTCTTATGTTAGTCGTACGATTGATATCGAAAAAAATAACAAATTAATTATGACTTTGAAAGAATGGCAAGAATCATCATATTTAAGCATAGAAAATATAATATATAATAGTTCATCTGATAGAACAGATAAACGTGGTGATGATGCCATGACGGACGAACCAATCGGTATATCGCATAAGTGCTCACCAAAAATGTTGTATGATATTATAATTAAAAAAAAAAATAACAAAAGTCATATTGTATGTAGTACATTTAGTCATACAACGGACGAAAGAAGACGTAAAAATTGTTTTTCTAGAAGAAATGTGCTTGAAAATATAACCAAAAACAATATTAGAAATACCAAGATGTCGTTAGATGTTTTCTATGAAAGATTATTGAAATCAAAATTTGTTATTAGTCCAGAAGGAAATGGTATAGATTGTCATCGCCATTGGGAATCACTTTATTGTGGTGCGATTCCAATAATTGAGAGAAATACAAATATGGAAAATAAATTAAAAGACCTTCCTGTTTTATATACAACTGATTACTCTGAAATAACCGAGACATATTTGAACGGTGTTTATGAGAAAATGTTACACACCAAATACAATTTTGGTAGATTAATAATGAATAATTATCCAAAAGCTTCACAGGAAAGAATGATTCGTCGTAGTATAATGTGGTCAAACTGTAGAAAAATTTCCATTTTTTGGCCAATTAATTTTGACAAATTTTTACCAGAATTTTATGATAACGTTAAACTTATTACAGTAACGAATACTCCTTATTTAGATATTACAAAAAATTGTATAAAATCAATTGATAGAATTAATATAAAATGTCCTGTTAAAATATTTACAATTGATGAAACGTGTTATAATACTTTGAAGAGTGAAAATTATGAAGATGTTCAATCACTTGGAGATGTATGCAAAGAAACATCACAATATTGTGATAAAAATTGGTCTCTTGTAACAATGCAAAAAATAGTATCTATAAGAAAACAATTAGATTTATCGAATATAGTAATATATATAGATGGTGATATTGTAGTAGAAGATAGTAGATTTATTACATATTGTTATGAAAAATTAACAAAAAATAAAGATCTCGATATGTTAACACAATGTGAATGGAAAGGTAAAAACGTGACGGATGAGATATGCTCTGGTTTTTTGGCAATTAAATCGAATGATAAAACTAAAAAAATGTTCGACATGGATACGTCTAGAAAATACCCTAACGATCAGCATTTTGTAAATAGTAAACGTCAAATGGTAAATTACGAAATGTTACCAATTGAGTTATATCCCAATGGTAAATATTACTATGAAGAAAGAAATAATACAAAAATAAGTCCATATCTAATTCATTTTAATTTTATAAAGTTTTCAAATAAAATGAGCAAAATGAAATCATTACAAAAATGGTATATTTAGGTATATTATAGATTATATTCAAAAACAAGCTAAGTATTTAAATATTTGCGTATTCATAAAATTATACATAAAATTATACATCCATATTTTCATCACTACAAGTGCGATTACAAATCTTATCATAAAGGTGTTTTTACGACACACGACACTGTTTATTATAATTAAAATACCATTATTAAATGTTTTTCAAGTATATGTTTTGAACAAATTCTCGGTTTTAATTCCATAAGTTCACGATTACTCACTGTATTCATTTTGTAATGTAAATCTGCAATGTCTTCTTGGATTTCTAGTATGTACTCTTCGTGTTCGGACTGCCGCCCTGGCAGACTACCATTGGTTTTTTTGATAATATTATATAATCTTAAAATTTCCTTTTTTGTATGTAAAACAAAACTATCATAAATTATATGTAATTCTTTATAAATAGCATCATATCTTACTTTGCGACTTTCTGTAAACGGATTTAGTATAAACTTTGTAATAATATGAACTATATCTGACCCAAAATTAGTTTCAAACACATAAAGTGCATTTAACATAATAAATGTAATTCTATTACTAAATATGAAGTAATAAAAGAAGGAATGTCGTATACTTGTCCTGTTTGTTACGTAACAAAAGATTTAGAAGATAATATCAATAATGAAAATACTATCATTTTTATTAATCTTTCTTGCAATCATCATATTTGTGAAACATGCTATGTTGAATGGCACATTAAAAAAAGAGATCCCAAATGCGTGGTATGTAGACAAAGTGTATTGACATTTGATAATTTAAGAGCTAAAACAAGGTCGACTTTAACTATTTATTCATTATATATACGTATTGGTATGTGTTTTGTATTTGTTACTTCGATTTTATTTGTAATTGCTTTCATAAAGCAGAAAAACGAACTATATAGTACATTGATAATACTATTATCTATTTTTATATTATTCAGTGTTATTGCGATTGATAATTATATGATTAAAAAATGTTACATTGTACGCGAATGATATAAATAAGAGTAAACTTATGGAGTTCCTTCTGTTTTTACGTCATCGACGTTGGCTGTAGCAACATCTTCAGGTATCGTTTCTGAATCTATAATTTTAACTTCATCTTTATTTTCTTTGTTTTCACTTGCAGCATTCGTCTTGTAGTCTCTTACTTGTTCTGCGTAAAACATATCTCTCTGAACTTCATTCGTTTTGTATTGTTTCATAAGAGTATTTAGTTCATTTTCCAAATATTCAGATTCTTGAACATTATCGGGATTTGGATCCCATGGTAACCAATATCCTACCTGAGCAACATAAACGTGATGACTTCTGTCCAAACGCTGTAATACTTGCGAACGAACATCGGCTTCTTTGCGAGTATCGTATACACCTCTTACTTTTAATCCACGTACACATGTACTCCCCCCAACACTATCTTTGAATTTATTGGTTAACTCTTGTTCTTTAAGTGCCATGAAATCATCGTATTTATTCTCTAAATTCTCAATATCCGGTAATTTAAGATGATTGAAAAATTCCTTAACAAAGAATACCTCTTTCTTTTGTAACACCTTTTCGGGGGATAAAAATGACAAACAACAATATGTTTGACCAGGTATTTGTTTATCTTCATCTAAAAAATCTTCTACAGGTGCATGTGTACTTTCTACAGAATCATTACCTTTCGAAGCAAACTCCATATTATGTATGAACTACATATTACACTTAAGTGATTTTGTTTGGAACGAATTAGATGTTACAGGTGCCATTCTTACTTTTTTTCCGGAGGGATGGTTTTCAACAAAATCATATTCGACGCGTGTTGTTGGGCCATTGTATTTCCAAGTAACACCTGATGTTTTTGTTGTCATATAATCATCCCATTTTGAACCTGTAAACGCTTCAACCGTAAACAATTCTTTGTTAGTGAAGTATATTCCCATCAGAAGTATTATGACAAGGACTATTTGCATGAAAGACTTTAGATTCATAATTAGATGACGCAAACATTTTTTTGGTAAGTAATCTATTTAATTCTTTTAAAAAAAATTTCTTTGAATGTTCATGACATCTCACTATTTTTGAGGCTTTTGAAAAATTAAACCACCTTATTTGACTTATTTCTCTAACTTGACTTGTATTATTTGTATCTAAAAATGCATCACATTTACCATTGACAAATGCAATATAAAAACGATTATTATACTTGTGTCCATTTGTACCTATAAATTCTTCCTCAAATGGGTTTATTGACATATCTATTACATAAGAGTCAGATTTAACCATAGTTTCTTCAAATAATTCTCTTTTAGCACATTCGATTGAATCTTCATTTGTATTTATTCTTCCTTTTGGGAATCCCCATTCAGGATACTTCCATAAACATGGTAATTTTGATTCTAAATAAACAACTCTATCTTTTATTCTATCAAATTTACTTTTCACTTGTTCATAAAATACACCTTCTGATTTTCTGGTTTTAACATACAATCTTTCCCACATATTCTTATAATCAGCACTTCGAACCGCATTTCTTTCAGTAAAAGTCATGTTTAAAATAAGTTGCATAACATATTGCATATCATTTTCTTTGTATTTACCCAAAACAAAATCAACAAAAGAAAAGGTATTTCTACGACACACCATTAAATATTCATATTGATCTTGATTTCGTCTTACTAATACAATCCCATAACTTCTTATTGCTTTCCAAGTATTCTTAGGAGCTCTAGTATTCATTTCCGACATTTTTTTAATTCGTCTATAAATAATTTTTGATTATTACTTTTAAGCTATATTGTATTTAAAAAAATTTAATTTATGAATAAATTATGTAATTATTGTCTAACTATCAAAATTAAATCCAATATCGTCACAATACTCCTCTGTATTTTTAGGTATTTCGGGTATATCTGCTAATTCTGTTTTTGTTTTATTTCGCTTGTAATATTTTCTAGACTGTAATAAGTATTTACTGAATTTTTCTTCATCTAATTGAATATCAACAATACCAGTACCACACGGAGGTACTTGTCCAAGCATAATATTCCCAGAAACACCTTTCAAATTATCATAGTCCCCAAATATTGCCGCTTTATATAATTGTTGGTCTGCTTCTTCAAAAGAACATTTTGCAAGAGGGCCCGCTTCAGTTAGTTTCATTCCGTTTCTATCAATTGATATTAAACCACCGCGATACGTCATCATATCAACAAGCATACTTACATGCCTTCTGTCTACATTTGAAGCATCATCTACTACTTCAAGAATTTCTCTAATTAATAGTGTTCTTACCGCTTCGACACCTAATACATTATATGTTTCGTGAATGTCGTTAGATATAAGCCGTGTAGTATCCACAGCAGGATGTGTGATGACGTCTAATAAATTAGAGCCATCTGTATCAAGAATCCATTCTGTAATTTGCTCAAATTTACCCGATTCATTTATAATACCACCCCTTTTGTCACAACGAAGCATTGCGTTTTGAATACCAGAAACACCTTTGATAACAACAGTATCTAACATTGTATTCTCAATAATTCTCATACTTTGGGAAGTATCTTCAATATCTCCCTTTTTGTTTGCGAATTTGATTCTAATACGCATGATCAATTCATTTGAATTATCGTCGGTGTAAATACAATGTACATCTTGTTTGAAGAATGAAGTTATGGTGTAAAATATATCTTCCATTTCAAGATTTTTAGATAATATCTTTTTCTTATCGAATTTTAATCTCATAAGCCATTTAGATAATATCAAATTTTCAGAAGTGATAAGTCCTTCAAATTCTTTGTAAAAGTTAATTAATTTTTGATCTGAATCATTTACGCGTGTTTTAGAATCGTCAGGGTCAAAATAAATTGATGTTTCTAATACAATATCTCTTAACAACGTTAATTCTAATTCCGATCCAATTTTTTGTGTCATTTCTTTATCATATTTGTAAGGTTCATTTAAATAAACGGTAAGTGATGGTTTTTTAGGTGATTTACTTAAATGGAATAATTCCTGCAATCTAGGAACCCCTCTTGTCACATTAGATTTAGATAATACACCTGCTTGATGAAAAGTATTCAATGTTAATTGAGTACAAGGTTCCCCAAGACTTTGTGCTGCAATTGGTCCAACTGCTTCACCTGGTTCAGCACGACTCGAATTGTATTTTTTTTCTAATAATTCAACAAATTTATAAAATGCTTCTTTTGATATTCTACGATTACATATCAATTCTTTAGGTCCAGCCTCACAATAAATAAGGAATTTTAGCATCCAGTTACCGGGATTCAATGATGACATTGAACATTTCTTAAATAATTCATCATATTCATCTAAAATAGTAATCGGATCCAAATCGGTTGTATATTCTTTATCATAAGGTATATAATCCAACAATCTCTTCACATTTATAGATTGTGCTATATATGATTCTGGTGCTCCACATGAAATTTTCTCAATAAAGTATTTTCTCATTTCGATAAATGTATCTAAATATTTATTTAGTCTATCACGAACACCCGCTTTTGACATTTTTTTCGCAGTTTTAGGATTCAAACATTTGACCCATGTATCTTCAACATCGAATCCATATTTTAAATTAATATCATGTGTCGTCATATCTAAAATATCAATTCCTTGGTGTTCAATTGTTGACCCTTCGGCTCCATCGTCTCCGTAAATGAATTGTACAATATTCGAGTTTGCGTCTTTAACAGCGTAACTCCAAGATACAATCATATCTTCCAACGCTTTCATTAATTTTCTTTGAATATAACCAGTACTTGATGTTTTTACAGCAGTATCAATAAGACCTTCTCGACCACCCATTGCATGAAAGAAATACTCAATGGGATTCAATCCTTCTTTGAAAGACCCTTGAACAAAGCCTCTACTTTCAGCACCATCGCTAAACTGTGGAAAATGTGGTAGTGTTCGATTCGAATATCCATATGGTACTCGCTTACCATCAATATCCTGAGGTCCCAAACATGCTGTCATTTGCGATAAATTGATCAGTTTTCCTTTGGAGCCAGAATTAACCATATTCATGAATCGATTTTCCTTTGATAAACATCTTTCCTTTAACATATTTCCAGCAGCATTTCTAGCACCATTCAACTGGTTATTTACTTTTTGTTCAAATGTATCCTGATTGGAACCAGAAGTTAAATTCTCAAACATATTCAAATGTATTGTTTTTATTGTTTTTTCCACTTCTAGTTTTGTTTGATTAATTTTGGCTTCTATATCATCTGATAATTTAGAATCTAAAATCAAATCTTTAATACCTACACTAAACATATTCTTCATAAGATATGCCCTAATAATGTGTTGTGTATTATTAAAGAATTCTAAACATTTCTTTGGTCCTAAATCACGGAATATAATATGAATCAACTTACCAAATACTTTCTTATCAAATGTACCATATATGATTTTCCCATTTTTAATGAGAACTTTTTCATCTAGGTTATTATACATTTTGATACTAATACTTTCCGGAATTGCATATGATAACACTTCTATACCAGAAAATTCCTTGGTAACATTGGAATTTTTAATAAGGAAATCACCAGAATATGTCTTATTCCAAGCCAATAGTTTCATCATTTCTGAATGTGTAAATGCCTTTTCATTCATTGTTAATAGATGACTCCCAACAACCGCATCTTGTACAAATGATATAATAGGGGCATTTTGTGCAGGACTTATAACTTGTCTGTGCAATGATGCCAAACATTCTAATTCATTAGAACTAGCAATACTTTGAGGCATATGCATATTCATTTCATCTCCATCAAAATCAGCATTATAAGGTGTTGTGGCAGCAATATTTAATCTAAATGTAAGTCCATCAAGTACTCTAATTCTATGCGACATCATAGACATTTTATGTAAAGATGGTTGCCTATTGAATAATACTCTATCTCCATCATTGATATGACGAATTACGATATCGCCTGGTTCAATAAGAGACGCCAAATGAGTTCTATCAATATGATTTAGTGATATTGTTCTAGATGTATTGTGTCTATATACAGATCTTGCTCCAGGGTGTTCTTTTGGTCCACGTCTTACAGCGTCTCTTAGATATTTAATATTTTTTACAGTTACTTTTTCAGGGTATGTTAATGCGATTGCGATTCTTTTTGGTACTCCAAGTTCATCTAAATCAATAACGGGATCAGGTGTGATTACGGTACGAGAAGAGAAATCTACACGTTTTCCCATTAGATTTCCTCTAATTCTACCCTCTTTCGCCTTTAACCGCTGTCGCAAGGCTTTTAGAGGTCTTCCAGAGCGTTGGGCAGCCGGCAAAACACCTGAAATCTCGTTATCAATCAATGTTGCCACATGATATTGTACAACACTTCTCCAATCCTCTAAAATTTTACCTGTAACGTTGTTTTTAAGTTTATCTGCTAAATATTTGTTATATTTGATTAAATCACAATATTTAATAGTAAGATCATCCTCCATTCTCTGACCATTTTCCTGTTTTACAGATGGTCTACATGCTGGTGGGCATACAGGGAATACTTGGCAAATCATAGAACTCGGGTGACATAACTTTGCGTCAAAACCCAATAATTTACACTGTTCGTCTGTCAAACGTTGAAACAAACGAAGTATATATTCGGGTGTTAAATGGATTTTTTGAACTTCTTCATCTTTAGTTGCGGCCCATTCTCCATGAAATTTACATAAATCGGTTTTGACATATTTATCTGGTTGCGTAGTAGAACAAGCGAAACAGGTCTTGTTTTTTTTACATTTTTCAGAAACAATTGTCCACCTATTTTTTCTTGTTTTGCTAAGTAAATTCTTTTTATAATCTTCAGTTAGTTCTAACAATGGAGAACCGCATTTAAAACATAAACATTTCGTTATTTTTTGAACCATTCCAAAATATTGAACATAAAACACAGGCATGGATAATTCAATATGTCCAAAATACCCAGGTGTTAATTTGTTAGAAAGCATGTCCGTTGTGCATTTCTGACCATAATCCAATACACCCATCCTAGAATCAAATAGTCCACCAATAATTGGTTCGTTGCCATTAAATGTCTCGTGAGTTGTGATTTCTACAACAGATTGCTGTCGAATTTCCTTTGGACTCATTATACCAAACTGAATTCCATTGATTTTCGATACGTCTCCTGTATAATCAAAATCATTTTCATACGCCATTCACAAGATTATGGTATATTACATTTAAATGCATTCATTTTTTTATTCTTGAATAATAATGAATGCTCTTACTACCACTTTAATTTCGGTAATAGTTTTAATATTTTTATTATCTGTGTCATATTATGCGTATATTTTGTACATAAATAATCAAAAAATTCAAGAAGCAATAGAAGAACAAGAAATGATACAAAAGAAAGCAACTGAAAAAAATGAGAATTCTACTCGTTTGTTACCTGAAATGCTTATACAAGATAAAGAAGTATATCATATAGGAGACAATGCGTTTAATTATGATCAAGCAAATGCATTATGTAAATCTATGGATTCCGAGTTAGCATCGTATGATCAGTTAATTGATGCATACAAAACTGGTGCTGAATGGTGTAGTTACGGATGGAGTAAAGATAAAATGGCACTGTACCCAACACAAAAGAAAACATGGGATAAACTTCAAAAGGCACCCCAAAATAAAAGAGATGACTGTGGTTCACCTGGTATTAACGGAGGTGTTTTTAAGAATACGAATCTTAAATTTGGAGCAAATTGTTACGGCAAGAAACCTTCAAAACCAAATGAATATCCTGAAGTAGTAGATTATATATCAACAAAATCGAAACAACAACAGGAACTTGAAAAATATTTCAAAGACACACGTTCTAATTATTCTGTGCTACCATTCAACAGAATAAAATGGAGTAAATAAAGAATTGTAATATATACTTAATTCAAATACGATGGCATCTAAAAAAAGGATGTTGAAAGACATTGCGATAATGTCTACATCTAATTTAGAAGAAGATGGAATTTTTTACCATATTAACGAAAAAGATATGTTTGATATCAAAATTATGATTATAGGACCCAAAGATACACCATACGAGAATGGATTATACTTTTTTACTTTTCTTTTCGACAAATTGAAACATCCTTATGTACCCCCAAAGGCTACGTTTCATTGTGCATCTCCACGTGGAATGAGAATGCACCCGAACTTCTATTGTTGTGGAAAAGTATGTCTATCTTTATTGAATACTTGGTCTGGTCCAAAATGGAGTGCATGTCAAACATTAAAATCGATTGTTACAAGTATACAAATAATTTTTGATGATAATCCACTTATTCATGAACCGGGATATGATAATGAAAACAGTATAAATACAGCAAAAAAATATAGTGAAATTATCTCTTATGTAAACTTTTTGACAATAATAAATAGTGTTAAAAACAGAAATAGGTATATTTTTACTAAAGATTTTTCTAAAGAAATTGAGAATCATTATAAAAATAATAAAGTAAACATATTCAATAAAATACAAGATAATATTAAACTATACGGTGATAATTATTCATTCAACTTAAAACTTTATGGTATGAAAGGTAAAATAGAATACGGTGAATTGATCAATAATTTGGAATTATTGAATAAGCAACTACGTATTTAAAAATTTTATACTGCGTTTATAAAAAACAAACATTAATATGTCTCTTCATAAAATGGATGCAATACAAGAATCTCAACAAACAACTCCTTTAGATCATTTACCAAATACTTCAACAAAAGAAGAAGATTTAGTTAATAAAATATTAAGTGAATTGGAAGATAAAAATACAACTGTCGACACAATAGAAGAAGAAGAGTTACCCGAAATTCCTATTCAATCAATTCAAACTCAACCAATTTTACAAAAAACAGTATATTTACCTCCTCCGGTTTTGAATGAAGAAAAGGAAAGTTTTTTTACTAAATTGATGACTAACATTGATTTAGATGACATGTATTATTACATTAAACTTGGACTTATTGCAAGTATATTATTTTTTTTAATGGTACAATTTTCACATAAATTTAATTTTATTCTTGAAAAAATACCAAGTGCATTACAAGATGGACAACTAACTCAAGTGGGCAATTTTATAAAATCTATACTATTTGGTGTGTTACTTTCATTCTCAAGTCTTGTTGTATTGAAATAAAAACTTATGAAAAATTATTTTATTAATAACATTAAAGAATGTCGACACCAGTAGAAATTATTAAAAAAATCGTCATCGCATTAGCGTTAATATATGTAACGGTACATACTTATATGAAAAATTGGCAACCTGTGCTTACATTTATTCTAATTCTTATAATATCAAATGTATTAAATGTTGATACATCAATAGCATTCTTATCCGCTATGCTACTAGCATATGCTTCATATGATTTAATTAACATGGAACTTATGGAAAGTTTCGAAAGTTCTGAAGATGAGGAGGAAGAAAAAGTAGAAGAAAAAAAGGTTGAAGAAAAAGTAGAAGAAAAAAAGGTTGAAGAAAAGGACACACCAACCGAAGAAAGTGGTGTTTCCCTCGATTTAAGCGAAACCCTTCGCGACGCTTATTCTAAATTAACACCTGAACAATTAACAAGCATGACAAACGAAACAAAAGAACTCATGAAAACTCAAACTGAGCTTATGAAAACTCTTGAAGGTTTGACACCGATTGTAGAAGGCGGTATGAATATTATTCAAAAATTCAGTGGTAAAACAGGTGGTGATCTTGGAAAATCTTCAATAGGAGCTCTTATTAATAACCTCTCCCCTAAAGTATAAACCATCTTTATCATTATAGATAAGCCCCAATTGGTAACGTATCTTCACCTTGAAATCCTATTCTATTTTCTAATACTTTTTCCCCACGATTTGATACGTTAATGGAACGTTCCATCGGCTGTGTTCCCTGTTCTATATCTCTTATGTAACCTTCTCTTTGAGCTAACTGAACTATAATTTGCTCTACGCAAAAATCTATTACTAATTTATTCAAATCACGTATTTGACCTAATAAATTATCAGGTAGATTTTTTCCCTCTTGAAGATACGTAGATCTTAGTATTATTTCCAATTCAGTTGGATCTTGTTCTCCTATTACATGCTTCTCATTTGATTTCTGCCAAACATCATATCTAATTTGTTTTTGTATAGTATCAACATTAACATTCGAAAAAAAAGCTCTCGATAATGGAGTTTTTTCTTGCAAGGCTGATAGACTAGACATATTATTATATAATAATATTTATTTATAACATTAAAATCAATCATAAAAAATAAAATTATAAATTAATATGCTTATACAAAAATTCGTATATCAAATGCTTCTTACAGGTTTCCCTTCTTTAACTTACAATCCTATTACAAAAAACCCTTTTCATGCAAATTTTAAAGTAGATAGTAATAGTTTGTATGTTAATTATATTTTAAACGATGACGCGCGTTCAAAAATAGAAAGCTATATAGACGATGATTTGAAATTAGAACCAATATCTTTGGAAAAAGGTAAACGTAAAAACTATTTCTTGAGTATAAATATTTACAACGTAACCAGTCCAATATTAAATACGTTAAATACTGTAACTAGATGTGAAATAAATACTTATGTAAAAAGAAAAAGTGATGGAACGAAAGGGACTATTATTTTAGATTATACTTCAAATTCTTTATCAATGGATCCGGTAAATATATTTAAAAAACGTTCTACGTCAATGCATTATATTAAAAATAACAATCATATTGATATTGCTTCAATTTCTGAAAAATTTCAATTACTAGGATATATAGACATTGAAAATAATGATAACAATATATTCGTTACACATAGAGACTTACATAAATATACCGATTATGTCTTTTATAAAAATGGAATATATGATAAAATTTATTATGATTCTTCTTTAACTCATTGTATAACTTTAAAACCAATTAATAACGACATATCATTTAATTTTGACGATATTCAATATGATAATCTACATAGTATATTTTATTTTAAAGCCCCTATCTCGTTCTCGGGTGCAATGTGGTTTAATATTTTTGAAGAGAATTGAATATTTATTCTGTATTTTCCACGTCTATAGTTTCAGTTACTTTACCCAACATAACCAATGCATTTGAATCCATAACTGCAATTCTACCAAGACATGGTGTTTTTTCAAAAGGTTCTACAAAAAAAGGCTTTGTGGGTTCAAATACAACTTCCGCATTTTCACCTCTTTCAATAAATGGTGGATTCTCTACTTTTTCACCTCCGGTTTTTTTACCCGATTTCCAATTTATGGAAATCATTTTACATGATACTTTAGCAGTTCTTACATGTACAATAGGACAAAAGCCTTTTTTAAGTTGACCCGGATGTTCTTGGACATTAATCATTGCTGTAAATTGTTTTACAGGTTTTAGTTTGCCTTCATTCGGTTTGTATATTATATCACCGGCTTTAGGCATGTTCATTTTATTAAATCCTTTGATTTGCATACCAATATTATCACCCGGAATCCCTTCTGGATATTCCTTGTGATGCATTTGAATTTTAAACATTTTAAGACCGGATAGGTTTCTGGGAACAATTTCAATTTGATCATCCGGTTTAATCACACCTTGTTCAACTCTTCCTGTAATAACAGGACCTACACCAGGAATATTACATATCCCACTAATTGGAATCCGAACAGCACCATCTGTGTTTCTTTTTGGTGGTTTTATTAATTTTTCTAAAGCATCTAATATAGTAAATCCAGTAATCTTATTGTCTTTACTCAAATTGGCAGTCCATCCCTTGTACCAAGGCATTTTATCCGTTTTTTCAACAAGATTTTCTCCGTGAAATCCAGAATAGGGAATAAACGGAATTTTCATAGGTTTTAAACCACTATCTTTTAACATCTTAAAGAATTCGTCTTTAATCTCGTTATAACGTGTCTCAGACCAATCGCACGTATCCATCTTGTTAATCCCAACTATGATCTGTTCTACACCTAAAAGAGCTAGCAATCTTACGTGTTGACGCGTCTGTCCTTCTACTTCTCCTGTAGCATGATTTCCCTTTGCAATTGCCGCCTCAAAACCACCCTTTTCTGCAGGAACCAAAACAAGGGCTGCATCAGCCTGGCCGGCACCAGAAATCATATTTTTGACATAATCTCTATGTCCGGGTGCGTCTACAATTGTATAGTGATAACTATCCGTATAAAACTCTTTCGTGGCACAATTGATAGTTACACCGCGTTCTTGCTCTTCTTTTTGATTATCCATGTAAAATGCATACGCAAATGAACTTTTTCCTAAATTGTCTGCTTTCTCTTGCAACTTCGCGAAATCGCGTTGAGAAATACCACCCAATTTAAATATTAGATGACCAGTCGTCGTAGATTTTCCTGCATCAACGTGTCCAGTTACAACAATAGATATGTGATCTTTTCTTTCTGATAATGAAGCCATTTCTTATGAGTTGTATATCAACGATTGCCTTTATATATGCTTATTTTTAAGAAACATGTGTCTATATAAACAATGAAAATATAAACAATGAAATACAATTATACACAATTGTACACAAACAAATATGTTTATAGTAAAAGTGTATACGACTTCATGTAGTTTTCAATCAGTATTTTAATATTTTTGTAAACTAAAAAATAATTATCTTTAATATAAATAATGTTAACCGATTACGTTAAAAATCTCATATTTCTAGGTATTATTGTTACCGCCATACAATTTTCAGCAAGTCATTATAAAGAACATACAAATTATTTAAAAATAATGGCATTTTTATGGGGAGCACCTATGTTTTATTTCTTTTTATTATATGTGATGGTTAATGCAGGTAATAAAGAAACTATCATTCCATTTACAAAACATGCCGCCATAGGAACTTTAATGACTGTTCTTGCTATGTTTCTTACATTATTTATTATACATTACGATATAAATACAATAGTATTTATAAATCTTGCATTTTTATTTTTAATTCTTTTTTTATATTTTAACTATACTATTTATATATATTAAATTCGTCATATAACATACTTACTTCTCTATTTACTTATAACTTTGTAACATCTTTTTACTCTTTTTACTCTTTTTACTCTTTTTACCTTTTTTACCTTTTTTACTCTTTTCACTCTTTTTACCTTTTTTACCTTTTTTACCTTTTTTACTTTTTTTACCTTTTTTACTCTTTATAATCTTTATAAATTGTTTAACACCTTTCGCAATCCCCCCTTTTTTTTTAATTAATTCGTTTTTTTTTTCAATCAGTTTTTCTGTTTTTATATTTAATTTTTTTAATATTTTATTCAATTTTTTGATATTTGATCTGTGCTTTTTTTTGGATATCTGTTCTTCAGTATTTCCCGATGGGCTTTCATCTTCATCGTCATATTCTTCATCGTCATATTCTTCATCGTCATATTCTTCATCGTCGTCTGAACTTTCTATATCGTCGTCTGAACTTTCTATATCGTCGTCTGATCTTTCTATATCGCCGTCTGATCTTTCTATATCGTCATCTTCGATTGGAGATTCTCTTGTAGTATTATTTTCATAATTTTTTAATACATCATCAAGAGATGTGTTATCTGTAGATTTATCTATTGTATTCATTTGATTTACAGAATTTAATGTGCTTCTGAAAATATAAACTACGTTATTAATATATACAAAATAATCACCATTGTCGTTGCGAATTGGTATTTTTGTATTATTTATTTGGATATAGACCGTTTTTTCCTCATTATCAAAAATTGGATAATATTTTAAATCGTTATATACTACATACGAATCCGGGTCAATGTCATCACAATATTCACTTATACCTCCTACATCATCATTATTTGAACAAGATTTTTCTTCTTGATTTTGATTGTATACACCAGTTGACCTATTATCCTTGTTAACATACATTTTTAGGTATACATAAAATAAAATACAAAATATAACAACAATTAATATAATACTTAGCAAACTCGATACTATATCCATTTATAATATAACATCTTTTTTTTGCGAATTAAGACAATTATTTCAATGATATAATATTTACAAAGTATTTCTTTATGATTATGAATCTATATGGAATCATAAAAGTAAATTTACAGGTTAGATAAATATACTGTTTGTTAAATATCAATTTTATGTACTCATATATGTATATTGCATATACTTTGATTTGAACAATAAAAAATTACATGGATTTATGATAATCCCAACCAATATGTTCACATATTTTTTTCCATATTTGATCTTGTTGATGTAATTTTTCTCTTGATTTTAAAAGAGGAAACAATGGTTTTAAATCATCTAAACCTAACAATTCTACAAATTTATGAAGAACGTAAGAATAACTCAAGAAATTCTTTCTGTTTTTTGGACAATATTCTAAAAAGGGGCCCTGAATTTCTTGAAACATCAAACGAAATGTTTCTTCTGTTTGTCTTGATATAGTAGGAGGTGGTTTTCCATTTAATTGATTTATAATATGAGGTATATGTTCGTAATATTTGTTCAATTTTAATTTTTTCAATAGTGATCTTACTTTTGCTTGAGTAAGGTTTGATAAATTTTGTATGCGTTCTTTTTTAATTTCTTGTATAATTTGATAGAGTACTTGCTTTGGTATTTGAGTTGTTTCTTTCGCTTGAAATTGAGCAATCCACTCGTTAAAATGATTTGACCTTCTATATGAATAAGAACTCGATTCTTTTGGTGGATCTCTATAAGAAGGTTTGTCTGTATCTATCATATATGACTCTATATTTCCACATATATGACATTCCAAAACCCCTTCTGAAACAGAGCACGTCATTTCATTATTACAGCCTTTGCATATATTATGATTATTTCCAATAGAGTTGAATTTGTTGTTTAAAACCATTTTTTTACCATATTGTATTTCCATAGTTTGTAAATAACAATTACGTAGTTCTTCTCTACTTTTAGATTTTCCAAATGTGTTTGTATAATTTTCATCTTTATTTCCCTCGTCGTTTTTTTTTTCATGATCAATACCGTCATTCGTTTCTACATTTTCATTCATTGTAAAATAAGATACAATACTTTGTTTCCCAGGTATGGACTTTATTTGTGATGATTTTGTAGTATTGCCTCCCTTTTCTAAATTATCATAATATTGAAATAAAAGTTCACCGGTTTTCATATAATAATCAACCTTGTCCTTTTTTATTTTTTTGATATCTGATTTTAAATTATCTACTTTTTCATGCTCTTCTATATTTAATTTTTTTTCGTAACCTGTCAATTCGTCTAATTCTGATAGTAAATTTGGTAAATTATTAACATTATCATTTATTATTTTAATTTGTGATGCATGTAATTTATCCAATGTGTCCATATTTTGTCTCTCTGCTTTTAATAAACTTCAAATAAATCTTAAATACTAATGAGAATGTATACGCAGATTTTTATAATATTATTTTTGGTATTTCTTTTGGTTGTAACATTCAAACAAAAACGTGAATCGTTCATGTGTGGTAAAACTTCTGGTGAAAACCAACAAAACTTAAAATTATGTGAAATCAGATACGAAGAAAACATGTGTCCGAAGAGTATGGATTCAAAAGAGAGAACAAAATGTTTGAATACATCACGTTCGTGTCCATTTCCAAAAGGTTGTTATTCTAAATATAAAATTTCTAATTCAACAAACAAAAAAATGGCACGCGTAAACGGGAAAACAAGTGCCATGTTATGTCAAACGAAATGTAATAGTATAAACGACTGCTGTTACATTCAGAACCCTGAATTGTATAAAACAGAGGATCATTTAATACAAGGAAAAACCTAATTGAATCTATAACATTTTTTAACTTTTATTTTACCGACATTGTTTTTTGTATATTTTTTACCACCTTTGATTATATACTTTAAATCCATATCCCATTGAAATGGTACATATTTTTGAATCATAAATCTATGAGATGGAGAATACGCGAGACACTTCATACGAATTTCTTTTGGTAAAAAATTATTTGTTTTTTTAAGACAGGCCTGATAAACAACTGTACAAAATGATATATCTGATTCGTTTCGGAATGTCTTCATAGAAGACAATTACCCATTTACAATACTTTTTTTATAGACTTTAATATCTCTAAGTTATTGCATATATCTTAAAAATTAAATACCTTATATAAGTAAATAATGTCAACAGGAAATGTAACCAATATAATTAAAAATTTAAATGATAGTCTGTCATGTTTTACAAAAGGTTTGCCCATTGCACTTATTGTAATTCCTACAGTTCTCGTCGTTATGACACTGACACAAAATTCAGCATTATATTGCGGAGGTGCATTTATAACATTCATTTTAGGAATAGTATTACACGATCCTCAATATATACATACCGGGGCCGCACCAGCTGCGATGTTAGGGCATTATATATCTTTTTACGGTATGGCCCTTGGATATTTCTCGGGATATTTTCTCATGATGTCAATGTATTCTCAAAAAATAGGTAATTTACTATCTATTTTTGTTACAACTTTGATTTTAGCAATTATTATGTCATGGTCATTGCATTCAGATTCATTAAACGATGTACCTGATGAAATCGGCAGTACATTGGCAGGATTATGTGTAGGTGGATTTATTGGTATGCTATTCGCTAACTTTATACATAATTTAGATAAAAAAAAAGTCACAGATGATGAAGAGTTAAATACACAAGTTATATGCCGAACATACCAAGACGGCCTTCTAATTGATGAACAAAAAACATCTGCTGCAGAATAAAAATGAATATTAATAATACATTAAATAATATAACAATGGAAATACAAGACTTATTGACATCTGCACTTAATAAAACAAACGAATACATAAATAATTCACAATCAAAAGAAAATGATCTAAAAAACTCAATCGAAACAAAGAACGATTTGATATCTACGCAGAGTGAACTTATAGAAAAATTAAGAAATGAAATGAAAGATTTCCTTAAAGTATCATTTGCAAGTAAATGGATGAATGAAGCACATCGTTTGAAAGAAAAAAATGAAAAATTAGATACAACAAATAAATCACTTAATCAAACTTTAGATAATCTATTAAAACATGATAATTCAAAACCAAAAATGGAGAATAAAAATATTCAAACTGAAAATATTTACATAAAAACCAAAAAAACTACTTATGTATTAAAAAAAAATGAATTATACACGGACGATGATAAATCAATAGGTGTGGTTTGCTCCAAATAACCTTACTCTTTATTAATATCTTCAAATATACTTTCTATATCTTGTGGTAATTCGTTAATTTGAGTTTGATAAAATGATTCTAATTTTTTAATTTGTTCAAACTCTCTTGTTGTTGCAAAATTCAACGCAACTCCCTTTCTTCCAAATCTACCACTTCTTCCTATTCTATGTATATAATTTTCCATATCAAAGGGTACATCATAATTAACTACTAGAGATACTTGCTGAACATCTATACCTCTGGCTAACAAATCAGTCGTTATAAGTATTCTATGTTCACCTCTTCTGAATTTATGCATTGTTTGAGACCTTTCTTGAGAAGACATTTCTCCGTGAATGCACGAGCATGTAAACCCGTCCTTTATTAATTGTGTAGAAAGAGACTCGACTCTTCTTTTACTATTACAATAAATCATCAATTGATAAATTACGATGGAATTATACAAATCTGTAAGTGTTTCGTATTTCCATTCTTCTCTTTCAATGGCGATATAATATTGACGAATACCCTCCAATGTTAATTCTTCATTTTTAATCAATATATGTGTTGGATCTCTCATAAACTTATAAGCAGTCTGTAATTTTTCGTTGGGCATTGTTGCACTGTATAATGCAATTTGAGTATCTTCGCCAATAAAATTAATTAAATCTCGTATCTGTTCTTCAAATGTATTAGATAATAACTCATCTGCTTCATCTAAAATCAAACATCTCATGTCAAAAAGATTAATATACCCATCTCTTACAAGATCATTTATTCTTCCGGGTGTACCCACAATGCATTGAGGAGACTCTTTTCTCATCAAATCAATATTATCTTTCCTATATTGACCTCCCACGAATAATGCAAATCTAAATTTTGTATATTTTCCAAGATTTTCTATTATAGTATACGTTTGTTGTGCAAGTTCACGTGTAGGCGATAAAATTAAAGCTTGAACACCTTTAACATCCTCTGACATTGTTTTCAATACAGATATTGAAAATGTCGCAGTTTTACCTGTTCCAGATTGAGCCTGTGCTATAATGTCTTGTCCTGTGGCAAATGGTACTATAGCTTTTTTTTGAATTGCACTTGGTGTTTCAAAACCATATGCATATATTCCTCTTAATATTTGTGGATTTATATCCATTTTCTCAAAAGAAGTTACTTCTTCCATCTGAGCTCTATAATATATTATATCACGAAATCTTATCTTAAATTAATTAATGAAACAAATATTCAAAACATTTTCGGTAAGTTTTATTCGCGAAGAGCGAAAACGTGTAAGTGTTAAGTGTGTTTTAAATAATTTCACAACGGACACTGTAATTGAATTTTGGGCTCCTAATCCACCTGATTACAATGCTTCCTTTTCAGGCTCGGCATTACCTTTCTCTGATAGCATAATTGCATATGAAAATACACCTAATTCAGGATCATTTAAACCTTCAACATCAGAATTCACAATTGATCTTTTATTTCCAAACTCCTATTACTCACACCTTGGTTCCAAACTTATAGAACCACATGTCAATATCAAAATAATTCAACAAAATACCGAAGTTGTTGAGACTGTATTTTTGGGTGAAATCGCTCCATTCCGTACACTTACTTATCCGGGCAACCCAAGAGGGCGAAGTGGTCCCGAATTTTACGACAGGAGCTCGTTAGTTGTTCCAAGAAGTCAAGAAAAGATACTTCGATCAGGTGGATATCCTGGAATGAATGTAAATACACCTAAAAATTTTTGGGGAAAATTTGTTCCTCAGCCATAATTTTACCTATTTGGTATCAAATGCAAAGTATTTACATCCAGATATACTTAAATCTTTATTAAACAATGATATACGGCTGTATCTTGAATCACTATTCCATAATTTAATTATCGAATGATTAATTTTTGGACTAAATGAAATACCTTGAATAGAATAACTATCATTACATGTATCACAAATATTTTCAGATATCATATGTCCCAACCATGTTTTCCAAATATTCATCATAGATTTATCATTTACTTTCATTGACCAATAACCGCCGTCTGAGTTTCTATCATCTGTCCAATCAGGAAAAATATCGTCTCGCATAATAAAATACATACCGTTTTTCAAATGTTCATATGTAATACAGTCAATTAGTCCCCAAAACTCTTCTGCGGTTTTAACTCTATATACAAACATGTAACTATCTTTGCTCCAATCATTTGTTTTCACAGGATGATACCACAAAGACCATTCAGAATTCAATTCTATCATTATACAATTTATATAGATTATATAGTTAATAATTAAATGAGTTGCCCTCCAAGTATCTGTCCTAAACCAACATGTAAATGGGTTTGCAAAGCAGCACCTTGTCCTCAAAATTGTACTCCTATATGCGAAAAACCGATGTGTAGAATAGAATGTGGTAGACAACCACCGCCATTATGTACAACTGAATGTAAGCCTCCTGAATGTAAAGTTTTTTGTAAAAAAACAAATGGATGTTTAGATTGTAAAACCAAATGTACTGCACCTAAATGTGAAAAAAAGTGCATTCCTCAAAAACCTATATGTAAAATAACCTGTCCTACTCCTAAATGTAAACAAAAGTGTGTTAAACCAGAAGTGTGTCCGCCACCTAAATGTGCTATGGTATGCTAAAAAATGACATTAAACTAATATTCTGGGTACTTGGTCTAGTGGTATGATTCCTGTTTTGGGTACAGGAGGCCTCGGGTTCGATTCCCGAAGTACCCCTCAAATATTTATATTTAATCCATCAAAGATTTAAAATGTCCTCATATAATCCATAACCGAAAAAATTATCTTAATAAAAACACATTTACAAGAGAATGAAAGCACTTTTAATATTAGATGCTTTTAAATACACAGAATTATTCATATTTTTAACTAAACGATGCAATATATATTTCGTAAATAAAAAATGATTAACATATATAAATATATAAGTATAATAAAACTTGGAATGATTCATTATGCTCAATTGAGGGATGTTATTGATCAATATTTTAGAAGTACAAGTGATATTCTTGTTAGACATCACGTAGAATCTTTTGATTACTTTGTTGATACTCTTATTTCGAGTATAGCACATCAATACAACCCTACGATTGTATATGGTAATTATAACGAAGAAAAATGCAAATATGAAAATGAAATACATATTAAATTTGGAGATATTGCATTACAACCTCCCATGATACATGAAAATAATGGTTCCACCATGCCAATGACTCCAGAAATTGCCCGCCTTCGCAACTTGACATATTCATCGAATCTTCATATAGATATTGATATAGAAACAGTTGTATGGAAAGGTGAAAATCTTGATCAAAAGGAACAAAAAAGTCAACATTGGAATAAAATACTTATTGGCAAGATACCAATTATGGTTAAATCGCGATATTGTTCTACTCGAGACAGACCTTCGAAAACAGAATGTATATACGATAGCGGCGGTTATTTTATAGTTACTGGTTCGGAAAAGGTGATTATATCACAAGAGAGACAATCAGAGAATAAAACATTTTGTTTTAAATCTATCGGAACTACACGATTCTCGCGTGTTGTTGAAGTAAAATCCATACCTCTAAAGGGTTTCATGCCTGCAAAAACAACAACTGTAAAAATCGCATCAAAAACTACAAGATCGAGTTGTCCACTTTATGTTATATTCCAAGGATGTAGAAAAGAAATTCCTATTACTACATTATTTAGGGCAATTGATATAACAAGTGATAAAGAAATTTCGGAATATATTCTTGGGGAAAAGGATTCTACAATTAAAAGAGATTTACTCCCGCTTTTACGTGGAAGTTTTGAGGAAGGAGAAACTATCACAACAAAGGATATGGCTGTAGAATATATCTCTAAAATTGTAAGTTTTCCACCTCATCTTAGAGGACCTGGGATTACACCAGAAAAGAAACTTTATAATACACAAACACTATTTGTAACGGATTTCCTACCACATTTAGGAGATAATTTAAAATTAAAGGCTATCTATTTGGGCAAAATGATTTTGAAATTAATTTTGTATTCTACCGGGAGAATATCTGAAGACGATAGAGATAGTTTTGAGAATAAACGCGTTGATACACCAGGAATTATGTTGGGAAATTTATTCCGACAATCGTTTACAAAACTAACAAAAGATACGGCATCTATTCTAACAAAAGAAATTAATAACGGAGTATGGAAACTTACTGGAGATTTTCATAATATTGTAAATTCTAATAATATATACAAAATTTTGAAATCTAATATTATAGAATCAAATGTGAAATATTCACTTGCAACTGGTAATTGGGGGATTAAAAACACAACTGCTAAAGTGGGTGTTGCTCAAGTACTACAGCGACTTTCTTATTTGGGAACATTATCTCATCAAAGAAGAGTGAATACTCCAATTGATAAAACAAGTAAAATGGTAAAACCTAGAAAATTACACCCCAGTACATTTGGATATATATGTCCAGCCGAAACGCCAGAAGGACCTTCGGTTGGATTGGTTAAAAATTTGGCTTTGTCGTCTACAATAACTACGGCAAAACCAGAAGAAAATATTAGAAAAATTGTTTTAGAATCAAATATGATTTCAACTGAATTTGATTATGAAAGTACTATTATATATATAAATGGTGCAATTCTTGCTTGGTGTAAAGATATGTTACCGGTTATGAATTTATTACGATCGCATCGTAGAAATGGTATTATTCATCCACATACTGCTATTGTACCAAATTATTCTGGTAAAGTATTAAGTATTTATACAGGAGGTGGTCGTTTAATCAGACCACTATTTGTAATTGGTGATGATAATAAACTTGTATTCTGCGAAAAACATATAAATCTTATTAAAAATAATCATAAATGTTGGGAAACATTAGTACATGGAGATGCTTCTAAAAATATATTACCTGCGATTGAATATATTGATGTTCAAGAATCAAATACGATTATGATTTGCGACCATGCAAATAATTTATCAAAACTAAGAGGTGATCAAATTGTAAGATTTACTCATTGTGAGATTGATCCTAGTTTAATTTTAGGAGTATTGGCGTCTAATATTCCATTTTCAGACCACAATCAGTCACCTAGAAATACATATCAATCTGCTATGGGAAAACAAGCAATGGGTATATATTCTACTAAATTTAATCATAGAATGGATACATTGTCAAATATTCTATGGTACCCATCGCGACAAATTGTAATGACTCATAATTCTAAGCATATGAACATGAGTAAAATACCGAATGGTTCGGTTATTATAATTGCAGTATGTTCTGCACAAGGTTATAATCAAGAAGATTCTTTAATGTTCAACAGAAGTGCAATTGACCGTGGATTGTTTAGATCTAGTTTCTTTCGTACATATCATGTTGAAGAGAAAAAGAACCAATCAACCGGAGAAGAAGAACAATTTGCTAAACCTGACCCAAATAACACACTAAAATTGAGACCATGTAGTTATGATACTTTGAATGATAATGGGTTTCCAATTATTAATGCGAAAGTGAATGGCGGTGATGCAATTGTAGGAAAAATTGTACCTATATCTGGAAAGAAAAAAAGTGTTGATGTAACTGATAAAGATTTCAGAGATAACAGTGTGTATCTTCGACCAAATGAAGATGGTGTTGTAGATAAAGTTTTCACATCTAGAAACGGCGAAGGTTATGTGTTCTGCAAAGTAAAAGTGAGGTCCGAAAGACGTCCAGGAATAGGAGATAAATTCTCGAGTGAGCATGGGCAAAAAGGTACAGTGGGCATGATTTACGAATCTCATGATATGCCATATACCGAAGATGGTTTGGTACCGGATGTTATCATGAATCCACATGCATTACCAAGTCGAATGACCTTTGCTCAATTACTAGAATCTCTTTTAGGAACAGAATGTATTCATTCGGGTATGCACGGAGACGGTACACCTTTTACAGATATAACAATTGAAAAGATAGGGAAACGGTTAGAGAAAAGAGGTTTTGATAAACATGGTGAAATGCAACTTTATTCTGGAGAAACAGGTAAAAAATTAAAGAGCACTGTATTTATGGGACCGGTCTTTTATCAACGACTCAAACATATGGTTGAAGATAAAATTCACGCAAGATCTACTGGACCAATCGTTAATTTAACAAGACAGCCATCCGAAGGCAGAGCACGCGACGGTGGTCTTCGCGTTGGAGAAATGGAACGCGATGCAATGTTATCTCATGGTGCATCACAATTTATTAGAGAAAAAATGATGGAATTGTCAGATAATTTCACAATACATACAAATAAAAATACAGGCTTTATGTGTGCAGTAAATAAAAAGGATAATATTTACAGATCATTTTCGGAAAAAGCAGAAGAAGTTGATGATACATCGGAACATAGAGTCCCGTATGCTTTAAAACTTATGATTCAAGAACTTCAAACAATGGGAGTTGCGTTTCACATTAAATCATGATTAATATATTTAAAAATGATTCTCAATTACTATTTTTTTTAGAGCTAAATAGCAATGGAATGTCCAATCTGTTTAAACAACTATACGGATACAACAATGCAATTTAATAAATTTATCAAAAAATATACAAATATTATATCGAAAACTCTAAATATTCCAGAAGACTGCTCTAATCATATTTTAGAATTTTCATATGGATTTGATCCATTCAAAAATATTGAAATATGGGATTGGGAAAAATGTAGTACGGAGTCATTCGATTTCGATTATGATTTTAATATTAAAAATATAAAATGTTGTTCACATTGTTTATCTGAGCGTATTTGGTTTTTACATAAGAATGGGGAACCTATTCCATCCACATTTAAAATGTTGAAAATTGGTGGTAATAAGAATACAAATCAAATAGATAAATTTTTGAATAATAATGTATATTTTAAATCGAATACATATATTTGTGATGGTTATATGAAACCTCCGTTATGTACTACTAATATTTTAGGTAAAACATACTTAAATGATTCCAGTTAATTATTTTACTCTATTGTTACAGAAGGAATATTGTCATTCATAGGAAGTTCTTCCAAATTCAATAGGTCTTGAACATCTACATCACCAATGTTATTTTTTTTAATGGTACATTTTTCCTTTTCATTTCCAACATTTACAGATTCAGATTCATTCGTTGGTTCTCCGTCAATGATTTCGAGGTTTGGTTCTTGTATTACAGATGGCGATTCTTCAACTGGCGATTCTTCAACTGGCGATTCTTCAACTGGCGATTCTTCGACTGGCGATTCTTCGACTGGCGATTCTTCGACTGGCGATTCTTCGACTGGCGATTCTTCAACTGGCGATTCTTCGACTGGCGATTCTTCAACTGGCGATTCTTCAACTGGCGATTCTTCAACTGGCGATTCCTGATTTATTTGAGCATTTTTGAACTCATCGTCACTTTCGTCTTCGTCTTCTGTTCCATAATCTTCGTTATACGATACGTCGTCTTCGGCACATAATTTGTAGTCAACACCAATGTCTTCGTACGTGCATTGAGCACATACACCTCTAAGGACAATATCACAACATGATCTTTTACTGTAAAGTCGAATACCTTTGAATTCTATAATTGGTATTATGTCGCAATTTTTAATACTATTATATGGGATAGTTGTATGTTCTATATCAAAACATTCTATTTGAGGAACATTATTTCTTACGGGTACACGGACATTAAATGATACACCGTCAAACTGTCTTTCAAACATAGCTGCGAGAATTTCAGGAGGAGGGCGAGGTTTGCCTTCCATTTTACCACCAGATTCCCACAAACTTCCAAACCATTTAGTATGATTTTCAATTATTGAATTTATAACCCAATCGTCAAAACCTTCAAACCATTCTGCAAGTTCAGCATGCTCTTCATTTTCAGAATCGATGTTAAATGAAATATTTACATTTCTTTTATTTTCTATAGAACCAAACTGTATACCTTCTTCTCCAACTTTAAAAGATGGTAGACACATTTGACAAGAATCTTCTTCTTCATCAATAGGATGCAATAATACTTCGTAGGCACCGCCGATTGATCTTACATTTCCATACTCATAATTATCAAGGTCTATTTGATCAAAGTGTAAAACATATTGATCATAATCTTCTTCTTCCATTGCGTTTGAAAAAAACAGATATTTTTTATATGAACTTTAAACGCAAATAATGATTTTAAAAGAGATTATAAAAGATCTTCTAAATCATACAATTAACGAGATTAAAGATCCAGATAATATGACAAAACTACAAATGGATATATTAGATCCAATTATAACATATACATTCGGACAAATGTATCCTTATATCATAGCAACCTCTCTTATATTTTTTCTTACATTTATTATAGCAGTAGCTATTTTGATCTTCTTATTAAGAGGTTATACAAATATAAAATAAGCTGTTTAAAGCTAAAACTATAACTAATATACATTGTACTGTATTATAATGAACTATTTTGAATTAGAGAAACAAAAAAAAATTGATAAATGGGCTACACAAATATGTGTAAACGATTCCACAAACGAGGAAATCATAGAAATGTTTAAGAATAAATGTATATCTTGTGTAAACGATTTTGAATATTCTACAACATGGGAAAAGATTAAGTGTGTGTATGATCATAATGATAAAAAAACAAAATCAGATTTTATTAAACTTTTTTTTGAAAATTTATCTTAAATTTAAATAATGTTCACGTTTTATATTTTTTTACTGCGTAAAATTTATCTATATTTATATGACATGTATTTACAAATGAATGTTAACACATTGATTGTTTTATTTTCGGTTTTATTTCTTATCTCTTATACGTCATATAAAATTTATCAAAAATTTTATAGTGGACAACATAAAAACACAAATGCTCTTTATGCTAAAAACAAGTCGAATGTCTCGAAATCAGAAAAAGATATAAGTCAGGACATATTAGAAGATATTATTACAAATTCTGAAAATGATATGTCTTCAATGGAAGGACTTTCTGATAATTATTCGTATGATTTACCTGAAATCATAATTCATTCTATGAATGAAGGTATCGATCCTATAAATAATACTACAAAGTTAGTTAGCGTTGAACTTAGTGATGATGACAAAACCGAAATTGAAACAAATGTTCATCCGATTAAATTCAAATCAGAAAAATCAAAATCAAAATCAAAATCAAAAGCAAAAGCCATACCTAAAAAAATAACTAAAAAATCTAAAGACAAGAATAAAAATAAAAAAATATTGAAAAATGAAGAAATTGTTATTGAAGTGATAAAAGATGAAAATTTTAACACAATTGAAGAAATCAAATTAGAAAAACCCGACACAATTGAAGAAATCAAATTAGAAAACACTGAACTAGAATCAACTGATAAAGTAATCAATGTTGATGAAGATAAAAGCTTTGATTCATATGATTTATCTCAGTTAAAAACCATGACCGCAAATAAACTACGCTCTATATTAAAAGAGTACGGAACAACTGCTCCTAAGTCATTAAGAAAGGACGCACTCGCTCAGAAAGTGTTTGAGGTTACAAAAAACGCTTAAAACAGTATAAAAAGAAACCTCTAATTATAAGTAAACCATCCATGGAGCAAGGCAAGAAACGTTCCATTGCCATATTCTGGGATTATGAGAACGCACGTCCAGTGGCAGAAACATCTATAGTTGGATTATCTGGTAGAATCAGAGATTTATTAATTCCACATGGTGATATCGTATCAAGAAAGGTGTATTATGATTCACAATCTCCTTCGGAATTAAAAACAAACCGAACCGACCTTGATATGACCGGATGGACATTGGTAGATTGTCCAAAACGTCAGAAAAAAGAAACTTTAGATAAAAAAATTATTGTTGATTTGATGTTCTTTATTGCTTATGAGAATCCTCACAATGCTTGCATATGTTTAATATCAGGCGACGGAGATTTTTGTTACGCAATGAATCGCGTCCGAGACTTAGGTGTCCATACAATTCTTTTATATCCTGATAAAATAACATACCAACCTCTTATTACAAATGTTCACGAAGCACATTCTTGGGAAAAAGAGATTATTAAGAAAGAGAAATTAAATAAGAAAAAAATAACTGAAAAAGTCAGTGAAAAAATTATTGAAAAATTAAATCATGGTAAAAAACCATCTATTGATAGTGACAACGATGATGAAAATTATGATACTTTAAATGATGGCAATAACAGTGAACATGAATCGAGTAGTTCAGAAACCAACTCTCACGTATCGAATGACGAACCAGATGAGATTGCTCTCTATATTTATCTAACATCTGTAAGAGACGCGTTGCAGAGAGGTAAAGACTCTGAAAAAGCACTTGATGCATTGATTGCAGAGATATGGTACAAACAAATGAATTCGGAGAATGGTACTGTTCAACAAGAAACGAAAGATTGGTATAAATCAATTAGAAAAAAAGCAAAAGATTTAGATTATATTGCGGTCACAGAGAATAGAGATACGCCTGGACATATTACGAGGTATGCATCTCTTACTCATACTGGATTATCTGCTTTACGTGAAAGAACATCCTCATTTTGATTTAAAAATGATATAATAATTTTAAATAATAGAAATGGAAGAATCCAAAGCCCCGGAAGATGTATATACTCGATTGGCAATCAATGAACTTCGTCAATGTGCATATCTCTTCTCTAAATATATATCTAACACCAATATTATCATACTTTCATATAAATCCTTTATAGTCAAAAATAAAAGAAAAATTGCATGTATAGAATTTAAAAATAATAAATTACATTCAACTATAATTATAAATGGTATAAAGAAGGTATCTCGTACATTTGACAATTATATATCTCTCATATATCAAGTAAAAAGAATTATTTTTAATTTATCTTGAACTATTCAACCAATTCCTATATTGTATCATACTATGTATTTCTTGTAATTTATTGGGGTTTAATGTATATTTATCTTCATTATTGGATGACTTAAGAACAATAATGGGTTTACATTTTGAATACTCAAAATTTAACGGGAAAAATGGAATAATATCACCTTCAACGACATAATGCTCTCTTTCTATATTTGTTTTACGTATGTAATTACATAAGTCTAAATTACCTATTTTGGGCATACCAAATGTAACTAATGATAAATTATCGATTATATTTTGATAATCCAAACACGCCAACGTAGCAAGTGCTCCTCCAGCACTATGTCCCGAAACACATATATTTTTATCTTTATTTTCTAATATTATTTTTTGTAGTTCTGTTTTATATGTTAAATACGTATTTATGTATCCATTATGAATCATACTATTTTTATAGTTTACTATGTCAAAAGGAACTAGTTTTTTATCAAAATTTATAACCCAATCATTTAAAGTCATCGTGCCTCTAAACGAGATAAATAAATCTGTCTCATTAACGCCAAGTGTTGCACAAGATATGTCATCACACTTGGGTCTTATTATTTTTAGCTTATTTATGTAATCCTTCTTTTTTTCTATATTATATGATAAATCTATAATACGGGCACATGTTTTTACTTTTTGTAATGGTAACAATGAGAAAACATTATTTATTAACATATATACAAATGTAAATATATACACGTCTAGGAACATAATATTTAAAAATAATTTAATTTTAATTAAGTAATGGCAAATACAAAAAACATTAACTTCAAAGGATATAGTAAAAGAGTACCGAGAAGTGTGTTAAGGGGGGGGAACGCGATACAGACTACTTCACCTGGCATCAAGAATGATGCTCGAGTTCCCACCAGGGCGAAGGCGGCTAAAAAACCTCCCGACGATAACCTTTACGATGACTTTGACTTTCAGGGGACCAATACTAAGGCGAGGAAGAGGGCGGAGGAGAAGGCGAAGGTGGAGGCAGAGGAAAAGACGGCAAGGGAAGCGGCGGAGGCGGCAAGGGAAGCTGCGGCAAGGGAAGCTGCGGCAAGGGAAGTGGACCGTTTGCGAGTCCAGTCAGATGAGGAAAAGATTTTAAAGAAAATTGCAAAATTTGATAATGATGAATCAAAATTACAAACAACAACTAATATTAATCAAGAATATAATGATTGGATTAATATTAACAAAACTAATAATAATTTTGGTAGCATTTCTATAAAACTAAACGATACTTTAAAGGTACCTTACCCATCTTTTTTGGAAAAATATGTAGAATATAATAACATGCCTCAACTAGATGAGAAACTAGTTGAGCAACAAACAATGACTAACGCATTAATAGATAACAACTCATTCGAACTAATAAAAGATCATATAGTGAATAAATTGAAAAACTATTATAACGTAGTAGATAAAAATGGCGGTGGCAGCGGTGGCGACGCCACCAAACAAGGAGGAGCGGTCAGTGGTGACGGCATTACAACACCACATGAATTCATTATATTAATGGCCAAATGGTTTTTTATTATTTGGGGGTATAAAACACTAAATAGAAATTTTTGTAATAAATATTTAGAAAATAAAATACCATCTTCTTCTTCTTACACAAAATCACAATTGAGTTTAGATCATAGAAGAAAAATAACAGGAATTACGTGTATTTACAAAGAAGCTGGTCGCGTAGTGAAAAAACACCAATTTGTAATAAAAGCAAGTTTAAATCGAGACTATATACCAGAATATATAAAAGAAATAGAAAATTATAAAACATTATGGAAACAACACGATGAAAAAAATACCACAATTGATAATAAATTTAACGTCCTTAGATATTTTGGATCTAGTTCAGAATCGAACGTTCCAATGACTTCTTCCACCGGAGATCAAGAAAGATGGACTGATACAAGTGATACAAGTAAAGAAGACTGGGCATACACTGAGAACACCAACGTACTAACAATACAAAGTACTCTGGATGGCAAAGAGTATGGAGAAGTATCTACAAATCTAGATCTACACGCTAACGCTATAGAGCACGCGGGTGAGAGAAATATTTTTAATCCCGAACGAGCCATTGCCCGCTCGAAAGTAAACCCAACGGGTGTTTGTTGGTTCGCGGTAGAATGGGATCCTGATTTTATACCTTTTTCTACTTCACACTTCGAAGGAAGAAGAGATTTTAAATTAGAT
>Ga0209091_10000478_pt1 | contig 38402 bp, 48 predicted proteins | sample ArcticOcean_MG_C_6_FD_187438 | JGI IMG/M metagenome (GOLD analysis project Ga0209091, IMG submission 187438) | Marine microbial communities from western Arctic Ocean - ArcticOcean_MG_CB8_128 (SPAdes) (version 2) | ecosystem: Environmental > Aquatic > Marine > Oceanic | place: Arctic Ocean...
TTGAGTGTATTTCATCATAGTCTCCTACAGACTTGTATACAATCCTGTATGTTTTGTAAATATTTTTTGTAGTTGGTCATTGTAAACACCTGTTACTTTCTTAACCACTTTTATCTTACTTCCTCTTATTCTAATAAATTCCATATCATATAAGTCGTTAGATTTTAAATCAACTCTTACATAGTTTATACTTTTAGAGTTTTTACCAATTCTAAATCCTAAACCTTGTTTACCAAATGAAAATTGTTTAGCACCGGTCATAGCAATAAACTTATTAGCACCTAATTGTTTTAAGGTTACATCTGCTTGTTGCTTAGTCATACCCTCATCTACGGATTCTTTAACTACTCTCATTCCAACTTCGTAATAATTATCTGAATTAATTAATTTATTGTAAAGAATAACTCCAGCTCTTTTAGATTTAGCTTTTTTCACAATTTTTTCTTTACCATTTTCATCAGCAACATATACTTCCCATTCAGAGTTTTTGTAATCTTCTGAAAGTTTTCCTTTATTTACGGATTCAGTTAGATTACTCTTGGATATCTTTGAAACAGAACTCATAATCTTAGCCGATTGTTCTATGAATGCAGTTTCAAATTTATATAATTGTTTTTCTAATCTCAAATATTCATTATTTGGGGATTCTGTTTTTATAGTATTTAATTGTTTTTTGAGTTTACCCCATCTCTCTAAGAAACTACTACGAGATTTCTGAAAATTATTAAAAGCTTTGGATGTTTTTACACCCTCTTTTATAGCCAGAACACGAACTGATTCATTTGCAAGTCGAAGAGCATCTTTTACTTTTTTATCTTTAGATAAACCCTTTTTAATTTTTTCAATTTTCTTAACAGCATTCGTCATATTACCACTCATTTGTATAGCAATTAATATAGCTTTCTTTTGATAGGAACTTAATCTTCCCTCAACTACGGATTCTATTTTTTTATCAATCTGTTTACCAAATGCACTTTGTACTCTTTGTACACCTACAATATCCTTCATACCTTTTTTCAAACTTCTACCAGCCATTGATTTTGCTTGTCCAGCTCCGGTAGCATCAATGATAAGTTTACCTACACCATCGATAGTAACTGCCCATTTAGCTTCTACGATTTTAGAATCTGTTGAATTAGCCATTTTATTATCCGTTATTAGAACCAGCGGTTCCATCCCCAAAAGCTTTATTCGGTTGACCTGTAGCTGGTATTGCAAAAGTTTCTAATCCTTTTTTACCCTCTTGTGGTGTTACTGCATCAGCACCATCTGCTAATTCTGTATGAGTTGGTGGTGTTATTTTACCATTATTTGGTATTGGCATTTCTTCTAATCCAGGCATCTTACTCTCCTCTTATAATCTTGTTAATAATATCTTCTGCTTTACAATAAGTACCACAAGTTCTACCTTGTGTTAGTGGTTGTGATACACCCTCATTGACTGGATGTAAAAACGCACCATGTGTTGATGGGTTTGATACAAAATCAAATGCAATCAATTCAAAGTCTTGTCCAACTTTCATTACTGGTTGTTTACCATCTGCTTCTTGTACAGTCTCAACTGACCCCATTCCACGAGAACTGATACCTAACTTAATACCATTCTTAAATAATTCTCTTAAAATATTTCCACTCGGTGTAGTTAAAATTTCTACTGTCCCCAATAAACTATCACCCTCAAAATGCATTTCAGTAATATTGTGTGATACATTCTGTAAATTCACTACTGATGAATCTGGATGGTCTAACTCACCCAATGCTCTTTTCTGTTTAATAAATCCATCATTATAATTCTGTGCTTCTCTTGTTAGAATCTCCATTGGATATATTCTTCCATTTTGATTCTTTGCATCTGCTCTCTGTAAAACACCTTTAACTACCAACTTACCATCATTTTCCTTAATGGATTCATTAATTTGGGTTGTTGATATCTCAAATGGTATGTAATCTACAATTAAACTTCTCATCTTATTTCATCCTTTTAATCATGTCTATTGAATCTCTCATAAACTTGGTTACCCCATTTTTATATGACCTCTTTATTTCTTTAGCCAATTTCTGATTTTCATCACGTGGGTCTCTAAGGAATGCTTGTTCTAATTCATACATTTCTTTTCTAAATTTTGTTTCTGTTTTAGCAAGTTTAGATAATGCTCTTCTTGCAAACCTTACATCATCTGGGCCTTCAGTAATTGATTCTCCTACCGAAATACCCATAGCTTTTGCTTGTGCTTTTGATTGGTCTGGAGTTAATCCTTTTGATTTAGGTTCTTCTTTTTTCTTTTTAAATTTATCTATTAACTTTGCAAATACCCCTTTTGCTTTTTTGTGTGCGGGATGTGATTTATCACTCAATGCGGTAGTTAGTTTATTTACACGACCCGTTTTTGGATTTTTAGCTTTCATTTGAACCATCGCAGCGGTAGCAGCAAGTGCTGCAGGATTTTCAGTTATAGTATCCTCGTTTACCGATTCAGCATAAAATCCTATTTTTTCATATTCCCGTTTTACACTTGGTTTATCTATAATAACCAATTCTTTTCCGGATTTCTTATGTTTGACTGTTATTGTCTTACCTTTTTTATAGGTAAGTCCTAAATCTGATTCATTTTTTTTAGTTTTTTCAGCTGCATCCATTTTAGCATTAGCGTCGTCTGCTGCTTTCATAGCTTTCTTTTCGATATCTTTTGCAGAACCATCTTTAGTTGGTCTACCACTTCCTGCTCCACCCTCTTTTTTTAATTTGTGAGCTTTTATTGTATCTTCAAGAGTAACTAATGGTGAACCAAATTCTCTATTCAGTACATCTATTGATTCTTTTAAATATTTATCGTTCATTGTAGTTTCCTATTCCGCTATTTTGGCAATTCGTTGTGCCACATCTGAAATTTTAAAATTTGGTTTTAATATTACATCCTTAACTCCAAGATTAACTCCCGAAATCTTCGAACCTTGTGGACCTGTAAACCGAATACGAACTGCTTTACCATTAACTTTTACTTCTGCACCTGTATGTGCCCATATGGATTTTGTATAGTTTACACTTTTACCGAGTTTTTTTAATTCATTCTCAAGTTCTTTCATTACCTTTAAGTTTTCTTTTTTTATATCTTTTGTATAAACTTTACTTATTTTAATTTTTTCTTGTTGAAGTTTCCATATTTTATCTTGAAGTTCTTCAATTCTTGGTTCACCATTTTTATATATCTTATCAATGGTAGATAAATTACTTTCATTAATTAAATTTTTTAAGTTTATCATTGTAGTTTCCCTACTTTGTTAGCGAGTTTGACTAATCTCTCCGAAATTTTACTCATTGCTTTATGTGTGTTCTTCCAATATGATTTTGAATCTACACTTAACTCATTTTTTAATTTAACATTCATATCAATAAGTTTACTTAATTCAGTTAGTTTATCCCTAACCTCTCTCATTGATATACCAATTTTTTGTTTAGCCGTTAAAGTATTATCATTACGATATTGTGTATAATGACCTTCATTTAACCCTGGATTCTTTTGTTGTCCTTTATCCCAACTATTCATTAAACCAGCAAAGGGAATGACATATTTTTTAAAATTCTTTATAATAATTTTTTCATCTGTTTTCTCGCCACTAAATTTAGAAATAGTTTTACCTAAGTCCATAGTTTCTCCTGCAAAAGCTTGATATGCTCTATAATACTTTATGTATGCATTATGATAATCTCTTTTTTGACCTTCAGTTAGACCTTCAATTACTTTTTTATATCCTGCTTCTTCTGGGTCTTTGTGGCCGGATTTAGTCTTTTTATCAAAGGCAGCTGGTATATCATAATGAATACCATTACCAGTTGAACCACCTGCTGATGTAGTTGTTGAAGCTTCTTCTATCTCTTTCATAATTAATGTACGAAGTAATTCTCTTAATGTTTTTCTACTTAATTTTGTGGACATTATCTAACTCCTTAATAAGTTCGTAATACCTCATCAATGAAACAACATGCGAATCTTTTACAAACTTACCACTTGTAGAAGTTTCTGTATGTATAATTGCTTCATTTAGTTTTATTTTAGTTATCTTATCATTCACTTTATTTAAGTGAGCTTTTAAGATTCTCTTAACTTTTATAACTTCAGTATCAATGAACTCCCTTAATGAATTAGTATTGGAAAGGTTGTTTATGTATTCTCTTAATAAATTCTTTTGATGTTTATTTAAAGTGCTGTATTTTTTGTTAAATTTATCAACTAATAATTGATAAGTAAGTAAACGTAAATCTTCTTCTTGGGATTCCATAAGATGTTTCTTAATAGATTTTTTCGTTGGAGCAGTACATACTGTCTCAATGATAGTTACTTTACTATCAGTTTCCTCAATTGGTGTAATATCGAGTTTAGCCGATTCCAATTCAAATACATTATAAATAGATGCCAAGATTTTATAATTCGGTATTTTAGTATTGAAAAAATCAACTACTGAATAATTTTCTTTAATCGTTTTAATTAGATTATACTTCTCGTTTTTTAATCTGCGATTAGATAATTTTCTTCGATTTTTAGTTACTGCTTCTATTAGTATATTAGCCTGTTCACTTTTAGAATACTTCTTTTCTAAAAGTATCTTATAAAGTTCATATTCTTTACCCAATTCTGTTTTTGGGTTGAAAAACTCTTTAAGAATTTTTATTGCAGATGAATCATCTGAACTATTTAATACGTCGACAGTTATCTGCCTCGTTAAAAGTTCGAATAAAAGACCTGTATTTTTTATTTTATTATGCTTTCTGTTGCTTGACATCAATACACTCCATTGTTAAATATTCGTACCATATATAAATATAAAAACTTCAAATAATTCGCTATTTCTTATCCGTAAATTCTTTATATTCTTGATTTAATTCTTCACTGTCGGCGGTTTCCCTAAGTAATTCCTTACCTTTACCCCCAAATGATTTTTTTAAGGCATCATAATGAGCTAAAGCCATACGTTTTCCATGTTTGCCAATTGGGTCTCTATCACGAGCACTCCCATCTTTTCCATAACTTGGAACTTCTTTTGGTCTACCCACCCCATCAGCAACTTCTTCTTGGTCCCAGACTGAACCTGCGGGAGTTTCTGCATCCCCACCTTCATCTGGTGCAGCAGTTGCCATATCACTTGGTGTACCAACTGAATCTCCACTTTCTTTAGGGTCATTACCTTCATTTTCAATTTGTGAGTATCTGAACTTCTCTTTTTGGTCTTGAACCAATCCCTTTTCAAGGTCTTTAATTTGGTCATCTGAGAAATTAAATACATTTTTATAAACCCACTCACTCGGTAATAATGAGTTATCTTTCATATCACGAGCAAGATTAACTTTGTTACTCCATAGTTCAATCTTTTCTTGTTCATATATTGTAGATGGGTTGGTTAGATTCAACTCAAAGTTTACCAATTGTGCATCTGTATATCCTTGTGAATATAAATGTACAACCGCAATCTTTGTTAATTCACTAACTACGATTCTTTGTATTCTTTCAATCGTTCTTGCAAACCTTACATCTTCTGCAGCCAATGTTGCTTTACTTCCAAGTGATTCCTCATATCCAAGAAATGCTTTTGGTACGTGTAATGCTGCTAACATACGATTCTTTAGATATTCAATATCCTCGGTTGTTTCATATGTCATTCCAGGAGTGGATTCTATACTTGTTCCACTATCTCCACCACGAACTGGTAAGAAGAAATCCTCAGTTAAATTTTGTATATTAAATTTTAAATTATAATCACCAGTATTTTCATCAATAAATGGTGTTTTCTTCATCTTATTGACTATCTTTTGCATATAGTTATCCACTTCATTTGGTGGAATATTACCAATATCAATTTTAAATACACGTTTTTCAGGTGCTCTCATAATTCTATGAATTAACATAGCATCTTCCATCAATGTAATCTGTTTCCAAGTCTTACGAGCTCCTTCTAACATTGATTTACCATATGGTAATAAATTACTATCATTAGATAATCTAAAGTGAGCAACTTGAAAGTTTTCAAATTCTATTTTTGTTCCGTTTGATTTTTTTGCAAAATAAGGATGTGCAGCTTCCATTGCTTCTAAATAAAATTTAGTATAATATGGATTCTCTGGGTCTTCGCCTTCTGAACGTATCAATTCATATGGGGATAATGGAACAACATTTGTAATTCCGTACTTATCTTGTACATCTAAATATAAAAAGAAATCACCATACTTAGTTAGGTTTCTAACCCAAGGCCATAAGTTAAATTCAATATTCATTATATCATAGAATAGATTATGTAGAATTTCTTTAATATTTTCATCATCACTCTGAACTTCCAACACTTCTCCATATGGATTTTTCATTGTTGATTCATCTGAATAGATATCCAGTGCAGATGATATGATTGAATCCGATTCCATAGATTCATACTCTGTAAATAATCCAGTCCTTGCAGCCTGTAATTGTGCATAATTAGAATATCCAGTATTATTTAGTTGTAATCCACTATGTACTTTAGAATATCTATCTACAAGATGTGATTTCATTTGTCGTTGTATTTGGTCTGTATCGGCAACTTTTAGTTTTTTACCGCCTACGTTTCTCACGATTACATTAGTACTAAATAATCGTCTTAATCTCCCAAATAATGTTTTATCAGCCATTTTTTACCTCGCTTATAAGAGCCATTCTAATGACTCCTTCTCTTTGTTACCAATTTCCATTTCCCAACTATCGTTTTTATTTTCGTTGGGTGTATAAAGCCCATCCGTATCTAACATACGATTAAGGGATTTCTTAGTTAATTCTACGCCTTCTTGTCGTAATCTTAATGCAGTATCACGAACCCATAAACCTATAGCAAAAGACATTACTAAGTCATCATTATATCCTGACATAGCTTCTGCTCGGTTATTGTGATAAATAAATGTAAACAATTCATCTATCAATCTGTTTGAACGAACTTGTACTTCTTCGTTCCTAAAATATTCCTCTAACTTTGCAATAATCAAAGGTCGAGTTCTCATAGTGGTACTAAATCCAGCCACCATATTCTTTTCTTCACTTCTAAATCGATTTGTCATTTGATGTGCAATATCGATATATTTTAAATCTTTACTTGTATAGAATAGATTATCATAATCCCTATCTATTACTTGTTGGATTGTTGCCCAACCAATGTTATTGTTTTCTATAATTAGTAAAGCATCATTATATTCCGTTGAAATACTCACTAACATATTACCAAAATCTTTTGTACTTAACCTACCTTTATATTCAGCAACTTGTTCTACACTCTCCACATCAATGACATGGAACGCACTATAATCTTTTCCATCACCCCTACCAACATCAGCACATACGATATAATCTCTCGTATAGTTTGGTGGTTGCCATATCCACAAGTTACCATCCATCCCTCTTTTTTCAACGGGGTCTTTACATACATTTTTTTTCATATTCTCCAACAATACACCATCAATTACTGAAGTACCTGAAGTAATAAAATCACAATCACACTCTTGTGCTGCACCTTGTATTCCTAATAAGGTATCTTGTTCATCTCTCCATTCTTGATGTCTATCTGGATGTACACTCCAATGAAGTTTGATATCACTAAACACTCCTCTACCTTCTTCTGCATCTACCCACGTTCTATGAAACCAATTACCAACACCATTTGGTGTAGAAAGAGCAATACAACTACCACCAGTTGTCAATGTTTGTTGTGATGCAGTCCATATATCATCTATCTTATCGATAAATGCTGCTTCGTCCAATATCAATAATGATAATGCTTCGGAACGAGCGGCTTCTGGTCCACTTGCACTTGCCTTTATTTGTGAACCATTGGTGTATCTAAGGTTCAATTTGTTATCCTCAGTACATCTTTGTTTCAACCATGTAGGTAAGTTTGCATGCATAACACGAACCTTCGTGACAAGGTTTTTAGCAGTATCTTGTTTAGTTGCAATCACTAATATATTCTTATCTTGAAAGAATGTCATCATCCACAAAGAGTATCCAGCAGTTAATGTACTGATACCCAACTGACGAGCTTTTAAAATTACGCTAAACCTATTATCCACAAACTGCTTGACTGTTTCTTGTTGAAAATCATACAATGCAAATGGAATTTTCCCTTTGATTGGATGTTGTATCATACAATACTTCATCAAAAAATAGACAGGGTCTTGTGCACATTTAATGTACTCCTGTTTAATCACATCTTTTAATTGTTCGGCCATTAGTTTGTTATCTGTCCTGCAAGGTTAACTGAAACTGCCGTAGCACTTACACCATATACAAACCATAACCACTTATTCTCATGCCACTTAGGTTTCACAAGTTTCACTTTATCTTTATAAAGTTCGTTTGTTTCTTTAAGTAACAGCATCTGTAATTGTCGTTTTTCTATTATTAAAGAATCCATATATGCATTCTCTTCTAACTTCAATACTACACTTTCTAAATCAGATATAACAATTTGGGATAAACTATCAGCTTTTTCAAACCCTTGTAGTCTATTTGCCCACTCAATCACATCTGCCTTAGGCAATGTTATGGTTTCTTCAGTTTGACCAAGAAGAACACTAAACAAAAATACTATGTATATAAAATATCTCATATATATAAATATACTACTTACTAAATTTCTTCAAATATTTTAAGGCTTCATCAACATCTTGTACATCTGATGCTTTTTTAGCTTTTTCTATTTGTTTCTTAGTATTAGTTACTTTTCGTTTAAGGTTACCAACTTCTTTCTTGTTGACTTTTTTCTTCTTTTCAAGTTTCACTACTTCTTCTTCAAGTTTAGTTACTTCTTCATTTTTTACTTCTATTGCCTTATCTAACTTTTTTATTTCTTCTTTTTTCTTTCCACCAAAAAATAGATTCATTATCGTTTCAATGATTCCCATTGTTATCTCCTTCAGGTAATTTAACTCCACTATCGTAAAGCATTTGTTCAAATGATTTTGGCTGAGCTTCATCATACTCAGTCAAATCCATAAGTCTTTCTATAATGCGTTGGTACACTTTTGTTACATTTTCTGTATCATCACTATTAATCTTTTTATGATAATCTGCAGCTACATTTCCCAATTGTGCCACCATACCCATTATCTCAATTATTAGATTTTCTGGCAGCAGCAATCTCCTTTGATTCCTCATCTATAGCCTCCTCTAATTTATCTATATAATCTTTTGCTTCTTGAACTATGGCACCAAATTTTTCTTTACCCATGTCCCATTTTTCACTTTCGAGTTCTACATCTTTAACTCCAACTGAATTAAAAAACTCTGCTTTACCCTCAGTCTGTTCATATTCTACAAGTGATTGTTTCATATCTCTTACATATGATTTTCTATTCTCCAATTCAAGTGTTCGTGCATAATGCTCAAACTCTCCCGTTAATCGTAGTTTATTTTCAAACTCAATCTGACAATCAAAACAATGTCCTTTAGTTCTCCAAAACTTAGTATCAAGTTTTTTCTTCATTGTTTTTTTACAAGATGGACAAAACCAAGGCATTCTCACATCTTTCATTATTCCTGTCATTTTAGTCTCACGAGTTTTACCTTGTAAGTTCTTGTCAGGTTTTCCCTCGTATCCTACTTGTACATAATCTTTTTCATATTCTTTACCAGACATCAAATCCTTTAAGGCTTTGTTTTGTCTATCCATATCTTTACTATAATTTGCCATTATAACTCCTATCCAAATTTTATACTACCAAGTATCTGATTAATTGGAGCAAATGCACCTGTGAACTTATATATGTTTCCTTTATACTTAAACACTATACCCTCACTTGGTACAACTGAATCCAACCCACCAATTGCTTGTAGTTTCTCAATTTGTATTTTTAACTTCTTTAACTTTTCTACGTTACCGCCACTCTGTAAATCCTTTAATGCACTTAACATTTCTTTACGAATCTTCTGTACTGATTTCTTAGGTGATACAGCAATATATCCTTGAATATTTTTTAATATCTCTGCACCAACTGAAAAGAATAATACCTCGAATGGTTTAATATTATCCTTAAAAATTTTCTTATGGTCTTGTTTATCTGTTGATAATATCCAATCCATAAATTTAGGATTGTCTTTATAATCTTTTTTAATTTCTGCTATCTTATAACTCTTATCAAAAAATGCCCATCTTCTTACTAACTTAATAAACTGATTTGGTTTTAAATTAACCTTAAATTGTTTTGATGCGTTAAAAATATACTCTCTCCAATATGCCTCGTGGTATTCACCCAATGTATCTTTATCTTTTAACCCATATTGAGATTGTAGTTTTTTTAATTGTCCTAAATACTTACTCTTCAATTTATTAAAGTCTTGATGTTTAGGTACAGTCAAAAAGTTTGGTTTCCCAATCTTAAACATCTTTTGTATATGTTGATTCATTTGTTTAATCATACCTGCTAACATTCTAGCACTATCTTTTGGTTGTCCAATTGGTTTTCCACTCTCATCATACTCTAATGTACCATGAAATACAATTTCTGCTATATCATAATCTATTACATTTGCAGTTGCTGGATACATAACCTCTAAATTCATCCATTTTTTACCATTACCGAATACTTTATCTTTTTGTTTATCACTCAAACTACCAATAGATTTTTCTAAATCTGTCATAGCACCTACAAAAGCTTTTTCAATTTCACCTCTACCACTAAACATAGATTTTATTCCACTTGTGGTTGGTGCAGTTTTACCAAAGTTTTTTAAATGTCCTTTATTACGAGCTGCTCTTAACTTCCCATCAATCCAACTTACCATTAAATTCTGTCCATCAAGTTTCTCTGTAACACCATCTTCTCTATCTAACTTTCCCCCTATACCATTAATAACTATCTGTTTCAAGTCTGAAAATGTAAGATTATTATCATCGAAAGGATGACTCATATGTCCGTAGGCTCCACCCATAAGTAATAACTCCTTTGTGTGTTCTGTTATATCAATTCTTTCGTGGAAATCTTTTAGTTTTTTAGTAGGTGCTGGTTTAGTCGAATTACCCTTACCTGCCGTTGCAGTTCCCATATCATGTGTTGGTGAATCTGCCATCTTATTATGTTTATTATCACCAAAGAACTTTAAAATTTCCCACCCCATTTTTCCAACAATCTTTCTCATATGTTTTTTATATTTTGGAAATGGGTTACTCACACTATCAGTATTTTTAGTATCTTGGTTTATTGTTCTACCATATGTGGTGGTGGATACTCTATCTATTGTAGATGTACTAAAATCAAAACCAGGGTCTTTTGCATTCTTACCAATGATATCATTAAGTACTTCCCACCCCATTATTTCTGCGTGTTTAGGGGATACTCGTTTATAATCCGAGAATGAATTAAAGAAATCATACAATCCCTCATCATCAAAAATCTTTGCATCAAAATGATTTCCCAATGCACTAACTTCCTTTATTAAATTTTTTACTGAAGATTGATTATAAAATTCAAATAACTTTTTAAATTTATTAGTCATCATTTGGTACACACCTTTATCATAATACCCAAATAACTTTTTAAATACTTTTGGCCTTGTCTTATCATCGAGTTTGGGACTACCCAAAATATTTCTCATTGTAGTACCCGAAACCTCTTTACCACCTACACTCATACTAATATGTGGGGCAACTAAATAATAACCATGTTCCCCATGTCCTTTTATATTTCGTATATTCTTTTTGTAATCTTGAAAATAAGTTAAACCACCATCGGTTTTCTTTCCACCCTTTATTCTACCTGCATCTTTCTTACCGAAAATATAAACTACAGCAGTAGTTTCTGGGTCAAACTTACCAAGTAACGTCTTAGCAACTAATGGTATTCTCTCGTTAATAATTTTATTCTTAGGTACACCCATTTTAACCATATGTCGAACTTTCTCTTTATAGTTCATTGGATGCCTTGGTGGTTGCTTTATATTAGATGTAGTGATATATGCATCATCTACTTGTTTCTCTAACCACTTAAATGTTTTTAGGTGATGTGGGCCAAATGGTTGAAATCTACCACCATAAATACCTATTACTTTTTTAATCTTATTCTCGTTCAAATTGATTGCAACATCCCCATCTTCTATGATAGAATATACGACATTTTTCATATAAGAGTCAAGTGTTTTCTCATTTAGTTTTCCATCACTTATACCTCTACCACCTTTATCAAATGTGGTGAACTTCTGTAACTTACCAAATGCTTTATCTTTCCTCATCTTGTCTTGTTTGTGCCATCTCATCTTATCAAATACTTTCATTCTCATATGATTCTTTACTATGTAATGGATATCATCAACATCACCACCCAATGATTGTATCCACTTCTTGTGTTTCAATACAAGTTCGGCGGAAACTTTCTCGTGTCCATAATGTGTCCAAAAACCTTTCTTTGGATGTATCTTTGCGGTTGAATCTTTTCCTATATCGTGAAACAATGCTGATAAAGCAAAATCTATATCACCAGTTTTTAATGCTCTATTAGTTACAGCAATGGTATGTTTTAAAACATTACCCTCTGGATGAGCATCTCTTCGTTGGTCAAAGTTTTTAAGGTTCATAACTCGTTTTTTTAAATCACTTGGAATAGCGTTATAAATATCTCTGAATGTTTTAGGTTTCTTACGAACTGCTATTTCATCTACCTTTTTATACCCACTCATTCTATCAGTTTTGTTTTTATTAATACCTTTTCTACTTGGTGATGGAATTGCAAACTCATTTTTCATTTTAAGTTTCTTTCTCAACTTATCAATTTCCTTACTAATTTTTTTTTGAGCTGGACTGCCTGGCATCATTTTCATGGCCTGGGTATAAAGTTTATACAACTTTGCCTTATCGGTACTTTCACCTAAAAACTTTTTCTTTTCCATATCTTTCATCTTATCACCAATAGCTTTTCCTTTTAGCCCAACTATATCACTACCCTTTACACTTAACTTAAATGTAGATAGTTTTTTTAAATCTTTACCAACTAACGTACCATACTCTTGAATTTGATTTGATGTCAATGTGGTTTTCAGTTGTGCTTTTTTAACTATATAAATATTTTCTGGTTTAAAGTTATTCAGATAAACTAAGAACTGAATGTTATTACTTTCCTTAGCACTATACTTTAATGAATTTAAAGTTTTACCTAACTTAGTTACATCATTCTTTCTTAAAATTGTTGAAATAAATAAAATATAATCCTTGACATTTGGATAAGGTTTTGTTATATTTAACTTGGGGAATATTTGTTTTGTAAAACTAAACTTATCACATGCTTCCATAAATTGTTTTGATGATTTTCCCTTTTGTAATCCCTTTACAAACTCTTCTTTGATTCTCTCACCACTCACACCATTTAATTTTGGATTATCTAATAATGCTTGTTCAGTATCTTTATCCATTTTCCCACCAATAACAGCTTGAAATCTCAATGCTCGTAACTTTCTTAATGGGTCCTCATCAAATCTTCTTTTTGGATTACCGACAGTCCTTACTAATTTATTTTTTAAATCTTTTAATCCACCTGTTAAATCAACTACTTCATTTCTTCCAATATCATAAAACATAGCATTGATAGTTAAATCTCTTCGTTTAACATCCCCTTGTATATCAGAAAAATCTACTGCATCTGGTCTACGACCTTTACCAATATCTTTTCTGAATGTAGCAATTTCGTGTCCACCCACAATCACTACTCCAAATGATTTACCAACCTCGACTGTTTTAAATCCACCTTGTTTTGCAATTGCTAATACTTCGTCTGGTTTTGCATCAGTTGCTAAATCAAAATCTTTTGGTTTCTTACCAAGTATTGCATCTCTTACTGCACCACCCACAAGGTATAATTCTTTTTTATTTTTCTTAAATAATCTATACAACCCTTTAATATCACCTGGAACATTAATCTCTATTTTGTTTTCGTTTACACTTTCTTTTTTATTAGCTCTAATACCTTTAAACTCTGCACCTCGCATGTCGGGGTCTGGGTTGGTAGAACCTTTATCGGTAGTTTTTATCGGTAATAATTTTTTACTATCTTGTTTTGCAAGTCTAAATTTTAACGCAGGTCTTTTATTGATAAGTAAATCACCCTTTTCATTATAGGTAATTGACTTAACAACTACCTTCTTGTTCTTAAATCTACCCATCAAGACAACATCACCAACTTTAACTGGTAGTTCTATTTCTTTGATAAGTGGTTTAGTTAACCATTCTGTAAGTTTATTCATTTTTTTACCATTTACGACACGACCAATATCTTGCTTTATGTTTTGGGCCTGGATTATCACAATTATGTCTTGCTCTAAAAGATTTACGAGCTGATGGATTATCTTTACGAATCCTCATTGTTCCACCCTTAGCATCTCCACCTTGACCAAAGTTAACCTTAACTACATTACCCTTATCATTTTTTACATATACTTTGAATTTTTTAGCATCACCTTGCATTGGTTTACCAAGTTTAACTTTTCTACCTTGATATTCTGCTTCTTTTAAATCTTTATCTGTATCAACTTCTATTGTGTATCCACAACTTTCATTTTGATTTTCCCAATAAATATCAAAAACTTCTTTTACACAATTAGGAACTTTCTTATCACCCTTATCTTTCATGCCAAGTTGTTTATATCCTACCCAACAAGTTCCTCTGGCTTCATTTACTGCTTCATTGGATATTAATTTTACCATATTCTTTTCCCTTGATGATAATCTATCTTTTTTCTTTCCGATTTCTCTCGGTTCATCTATGTGAAATGTTGCCATCATATTTCTCCGTAATCAAACCCATCCGTTGAATAATCTTTATCACCATATTTATCCCAACTGCCTACCGCAGCTTGAAATCCCTCATACTTTTCACCAGTATTTATAATTCTTTTAATTACCTGTACTTGTAATGTTTTCTTATCTCTCTTCCCACCATATGGGTCATCTGCTTTTGGAAAATCTAATTGTGCGTATCCACCCTTATCATACCAAGGCTCTGGTTTACTACTATCAACACCCAATATTCTTGATTGTCCTGCAGGTGAAAACCCTGTATCTGGTTCACCAGCATCTGCAGAATGGTGATTACCATTAGCACTTATTTCTTTTACTATATCCATTAACTTAATCATAATTTATCTCGGTGCGTTGGAATCCCAAGGCCCCCAATGGCCTAATTTTACCATTTTATTTGCTGCTTCTTTTCCTGTATAAGAATGAACCTTATATCCTTTAACAGGTATTCCACCTAATTCATAATATTTCTTTTTTGATAATGCTATTTTCTTACCATTTGAAAAGTCCATTACTAAACTATTACTTTTTTCTACCCAACAATGTCCAAATGGTTTATTGTCTGTTGCTAATATTGCAACTCCATGACATAGTTTAAATGATTTATCATTCATTTTAGTAATGATAAAATTACCATTTGCTTGATAACAATCTCCAGCCATTAGACTGATAATGCTCTACGATACCAACCGAATAAAAACCTTTCTTGTTCTGGTTTTTTATTTACTAAATCATAGTAATGTTTTAATCTGTAACAACGAACCCTGTCGAGTGATGGTTTGTATGTTTCAACCGCACCTCTTGTTCCAGGTCCGAATCCACCATCAATAGCTAAATCTGCACCCTTTGCGTTACACGCTCGTTGTAAAATTTTTACTGCAGTTCCCCTACCTTGATTCACACACATATCAAAAAAGATATGTTTTAAATCATCTGTTAGGTAACCTACTTTATTCTTATCCCAGTAATCTTGTTTATAGATTTCTTTAGCACCTTCTTTTGTAAGGTTTTTTATATCTACATCTGGATAAAATCTTTTTGTTATACCGAAGTTAGTTTCCCCGCCCAAGTCTGTTGGGTCGTGGACGTAACCACCTTCGTGGTGTAGTGTTACTTCTATTATCTCGTTAAATGTAATTAACATTTTATTTTCTCCTAAGTAATTTCTGTTTACCAACCCATAGCTTTCCGAGTTTGTTTTTGATGGGTTGCCCCACAAATTTTCTAACAACTTTAGTAACCAATGGAACAAATTTTGCCTCCGCTTCTTCATCGGATAGATGTTTTGAATTATCAACTATCACGAAATTGTTTTTAAATAATGATTGAAAAGAACCAAGATTCTGTTGTACATCTTCCCAAGATTTTTTTAATAATTTTGGTGGTAAAATTCTATCTCGTTCTTGATTTCTTTGTTGTGCAACCTCTAATGATGTGTTCACCATTACCATATATGTATCATATCCATCTGCTTCTAACTCAGATTTCATTGTTTGTATCTTACCAAAATCGTGTCCTGTGCCATCAATAATCATACCCAATTTTCCTTGTCGATATAATCTCATTCTCTCTTTAGTAAGTGATTTTCCAAATTTTCGTAGTCCACTTGAATCTGGTAAACTATCATCTGTTAAATTTTTAAATACTTCATCAGGCATTTTATCTAAATCAGTACCAAAGTGGAATTTCTTTAATAAAAATTTCAATTCTTTATCTGAATTAACCATCTTCATACCACTCATACTGATATTGAACTTGTCTGGAATACCAAATATCTGTTTAGCTGCATAAGTTTTACCACTTCCAGGTCCACCTGCAAGGAATACTGCTTTGAATATACCTTTATCTTGTACACCCTCGTTTAATAAATCCATTAATTTAATCATCAAAAACTCCAATATGTGTATAATCTTACACTTATAAATATAAAACTACCAAGTTTTAGTACGTAATCTCCTACGACCTTCTAACCCGGTTTTCCAACAAAATCCGTGTGGTCTTGATAATTTATTTCTATAAAATGGAATTATAGTATAACCCAAATAATAGTATGCGTGAAACCTATGCCACCCATCCATTATCTGATTTTTACTATTTAAATAAATTGGTAAGTCAATACCTTGTTTAATTAATTTCTGAAAGTATAAAAATAAAGCTTTGTTTGTATTCTCACCTACACACTTACAAACTGGTCCTTCATGTTTTGTTCGTGGTCTATCCCAATATTCTAATGGATGTACCACTTCAATATTAACTTTATCCAACCCTATATAATGTGATGTTGGTGGATATAAAACTTCAAAGAACTCCTTTTCGTTCATTTATAAATAAACGGGTCGCGTTTTTTTATTTCTTTTAACTTTTTACGAAACTTAATCTCAGTAATGAGTTTGTTCCATAGTCGTTTAAAAAATCTCATAATTACTCCTTATGTATTGATTTAAATATTTACCCCATTCAATATGTGATGTATCAGTTGGATGATTTGTGCGGAAATAATCATCATTATTACGCCAATCTGTATTAAACTCATTTTCTACACAGAGTCTAAAATGTGGTTTAAAGTCTTTATTATAAATATAATCTAAATCAATATACTTGAAAAAAGAATCTTCTCGAATCTCCTCATCAAAATCATCAAAACAATTAAATATTAAATATGGTATATTTCTTACTTTTAAAAAATTTTGAAGATTGATTATATTTAAACAAAGTCTATGTACTAATGATTCTTTTGCAAAATCTAAATATTCGTCTGGTGATACTCGTGCATCTATCCATTTACCTTTTAATTTCTTTTCATTCTGTGTAATACTTGTATCATTCCAAGTTTCATATCTAAACATAGATGTTAATCCTATCACAACAAAAAAATCTTTCTTACCGAGTGATTCTAAATACTCAATAGAACCAATTGTAGTTCTAAATATCCTATCATTACTACAACCCAATCTACCAGCATTCCAAGTTTCGACACCAAGTTTTTCTCCCAAAACCTTTGGCCAAACTGGACTATCATAAAATTTATATAGTATGTTCTTTTCACCTTTTGGTGGGTTGGATTCTGTTGGTGAAAATTTATTACCGAAATTTGGAACTATATCATACCAATCTAAGGTTTTTGTTGCTTCCCAATTTAAATCTTGTGAAGGGTAATCACCTTGTGTCCAACTATCTCCGCTTGTTAATAATATCATCTCTTTTCCTCAAGTATTCTGTATAAACCTGTTCCACCTTTTCTGTGAATTAAAAATGGTTTATCGTTAAATGTATGTAAGTTTCCAACCTTTCTATTGTAACCATAACTTTCTTCAAATTCTGGTGAATCGGTTTCCTTATTTTCATAAAATCCAGGCAAGTGTAAATACTTTAATTCTTTATCTTTACAAGTAATGGTTGCCAAGTGATTGTTATCTCCCCTAATCCAATCTACCCAAATGTTGTGTTTAGAGTAAAAATCACCTCTACATAAAAACCAATAACAATCTGCAAAATATTCATACTTTTCCAACTCTTTAAACTTAACTGGTTTTTTATCAATTGTGATATATTCGTAGTTTTCTTTTTCCAAAAATTCTATTTGTTCTTCTATAATGTTATCAAGATATAATGTATCATTATGTTGTATTACTAAGTAATCACCACTTGATTTTATTATTCCGTGATTGTATGCCATAGCTAAACTTTTAGCATGATTAAAATCAGTATCCTCTCTGTAATCTTCTATATTAATTTTATCCAACCACTCAGGTCGTTTCCCATCAAGATATCCAACTGATTGATATGATGGTATCACTTTAACTAATGGATTTTTGTGTGTAGGAAAATTACCCTCATTGTCCATAATTAATATTTCGTGTGGATTTAACTTTAATATTTGGTCAATTAAATTTAATGTATGTTTTAATAGTTCTTGATTAATTTTCTCATCAACATTATAATGTTTAAAATCATTTCGATTCATTGTATTAGTATCTGCCCAAACTAATATATAACTTACTGATTTATATTCTGGTATCATTCGAATCTACCTTGATAATATTCGTGATTGAATCTTTGTTCCTCATTAAATCCATTTAATGCTAAATACTGACCATCTTTTGTATAATTACTAAATGTTTTTAACTCTTGTAATTCTTCTGGTGTAACTGAAACCTTCCCATCTCGTGTTTCATCTTTATTCAATATAGTGAAGTGTTTTTCTAACATATCAATACCTTGAAAGATTGCCTGTTTACTTGGTAATAAATTATCTGAATGGTCACTAAACCCTATCTTATCGTGTAGAGTTTTTAAATGTTCTATTGATGATAAGTTTAATTTTTCAAATGGTGTTGGGTATAAACAAACACAATACAATATTGTAAAATCAACTCCTTGTAAATTTTTAATACACTTTTCAATATCGTGTAAGTGTAAACTTGAAGTGGAAAATACTAAGTGTTTAAAATTAAATTTATCTAATTTTTTTCCAAAATCAAATGCTCTCATTGAATACCCACTTAACTTTAAATAATCATATCCTAAACTATTATAATAATCATAATGATTAGGACTAAATATTGTTGTCATTGGTATAATGTTGTTAACCTTTGCCGTATGTATAAACTCTTTTTCATCATCATAAGATAATTCTAATGATTTAAATCTTTGATATTCATCCGAGTATTTTCTAAATGATTCATACTCTTCTCTTTTAGTTAGTGAATCTGCTTTGATTGATTGAATTTTAACTATATCTGCTCCACTATACTTTGCTTTCACCACCATATCCTTTACAATATTCATATCACCATTATGGTTTTGACATAATTCAGCTATTAATTTCATTCTTTTTATCTCCTACATCTGTTTTGTAATTACATGAAAAAAATTTATCTGGGCGTTCTGGATTCTTTTTATAAAAATCTCTTGTTCCCGTTCTACCATCAATAAAATATGGAATTTCATAACCTAAGTGATTAACGATATCCATTAAATTAAATGTGGTGTTTGGGTCTGATTCAAAATCTCTTAAATTAGGTCCATCTAAAATAACAAAATCAACTTCTTTAATATCTTCTATTGGATGAATATACCTAACTCCAGTAGTGTTAAATTCTGTGGATTCTGCATTGTCCACACGTTTTATATTGTTGTATTTATTCCAACCCTTTTCTATATGGTCATTATACCAATATGAATTACACTCATAACCAACTACTTTACCCCCATAATCTAAAAAGTTTACTAATTCAGTTAAGTCATAAGTACTTTTACCACCACCATACTCAACTATAAATTTAGGTTTATTTTTAACTATGTGATTATATGCACTTAAATATTTACCATCCTTTGCAACTAATCTTGATTTATAATACTCTAAATTCTTCATATTTTCTCCAATACTCTTTGATATGCTTTTTCTTGTGCTTCTATTGATGTTCCAGCTATATGTGGTGTTATCAATACTTTATGATTTGATTCCAATATAGATTGTTCATCTACATATTCTGTTTGTAGAACATCTGTAGCATAACCACATATCCTATCCTTTAATAAAAGTTTATTTATATCTTCTTCATTTACTATTTCACCACGAGATGTATTAACTAAATAAATATCTTTTCTAAATTGTTGCATATAGTTTTTATTTATCATTTCATATGAAGATGGATTTAAATCTACATGCAATGAAACAATATCAGATTCAAAAAATAACTTTTCTTTATCCCCATAATCTTTATCAACTACTATAACTTTCTTAAATAGATTCTGGCATAAATACTCAACCATCTTACCTAATCTACCATCACCTATAATACCTAAAGTTTTATCGTGCAATTCAATAGATGGTTTTGTATGTCTAACTATTGATAAAATTAAATGTAAAGTATGTTCTGCTGTAGACCATATTGATTCAAGAATTTCATCATTCTTAATAGATATAATCGGTACTGAATCAACATCGATATGATTTAAACCTGTAGATGGTGAAACAATACATTGTATGTTTGAATCTTTAATTAACTCCTCATCAATAACAAAGTTTTGAAAATTTGGTGCACAAAACAATATATCAAATTTTCCAATGTGTAATTTAACATCGTCATATGTAGGTTCAAGCAATTCTAAAAATTCATATGCTTTAAACACCTCACTATAAAAATCTCTTAAATGGTTTATTGGTGTTATAAATAATATTCTTGGTTTATTCATTTTATACCTATCTCATCTGCAATTTCATCTTGCACAATCAGCTGACCGCTGTGTACAATGTGGTTGATATCATCTACATCAAATTCCGAGTCACATTTTAAAAAACTATCTTTGATACCCCACTCAATTAGTGGTGTATTCTTAACTCCAAAATTGTAATCAAAATTTGAAACTTTTTTTCTACAATTAATAACTTCTACCTTTCCGTCATCGGTTTTAGCAACTTTAACATCTCTCCGTGTATAAAATAATAGTTCATAAATTTCACGATTAATATCTTGTAGTTTATCCTTATCTATCCATATGGCAAAACCTTTATACTTATTTAACTTAGGTATATCAGTTGGTTTTGTATCAACAACTTTAACCTCAAACTTAAAATGTTTTTCTATCATATCCCTATCAACGTAAAACTGATATTCCAAATCAGGTGTTCCAGGTACGTGATGTTTATTTTTGCCATCGGTAATAGCATTCATTTTTATAGTCATATTTATTAATTCATTTCTAATATTTAAAAAATACTCTTTTATATCAATATCCGAATTTGTATAAATAGTTAATGGTTTTTCATCTACAATAATTCCGATATCTTTAGATGAATCAAAAACACAAGCTAAGTAATTATTTGAATCAGCTTGTAGTACACCACGCACAATGAGTTGTTCTGCAGCTGAGCGTTTCCAACCGAATCTTTCAAACCTTGACATACTATTATCGGCTACACGAAACTTCCACAACTTTAATACATTACTCTGAGTTGGAATATGATATTTAGTTCCGTTTTTTAAATTATCTTTATTCCCAAAATAAAAATCATATATTAAATTGGATTGCTCTTCGCTAAAATAATGATGTGGTTTCCATAATCCATCTAATCCTTGAATATTAGTAATTTTAACTAAACCTTTTGGTGGATTAAAATTATATGATTTATTAAAATACATTATTGCTGATGTTAAGTTATCTTGTATATAACAAGATACGGCAAATCTTGTATTACCTGGATGAGTAACCAGTTTAAAGTTGTTTATTGATTCAAAATTATTTATATCTAAAGTAGAAGTTCTATTTTTTGCTCGAAATGAATGGTGTGTTGGATTAGAAAAAACGCCATCATTATCTATAAACTCTTGTACAATATATCTTTTTTGTCTGTGAAACTTACTAAAATCTTCATATACAGCATCATCTAAATATTGAACATCTCGCTCTTTATATGTTTCATTAAAAAATCCATACTCTGAAAATAAAAAATCTAATCGAACATGCATATTAGTATATTTTTTATACTTACCATTTTCATAATTATAAAATTGCCAAGGTAAAGATTTACTCAAATATACATCATGTCCTTTAAAAAACTTTTGTAAAAATTTTACATTTAACTCATCAAGTTGCATCTCGTACCTCGTCAAAAAATTCTTCATCAGTAATACCTGGTGCAATAGTTAATCTACACCAATTTTTCCTATCGTCGTGTGGTATTGTACACCACTTCACTAATACATTATAATCCTCTAAAATTTTTTTTATTTTTTTATTATCATCTTCCGTATTAAAATGTATCCAATTTGCAAATGAATCTATCACATCAAAGTGTGATAACATATACTTCACTTTTTCTTTTTCTCGTTCTACTTCTAAAAGATATTGTTGTGTTAACCCATAATTATCAAGTAAAAATTCACAATATTTTGCTGATACTCCTGATACCTCATACATCTGTCTGAATTTAGAAATTAATTCAATATTTTTTTTATTTGAAAATACCATTCCAACACGACACCCTGCAGCACCAAATGCTTTTGAGAAAGTTCTCGTTACAATTAAGTTAGGATATTCATTTATTTTTTTCACTAAAGTATCACTAAAGTTTTCACAATTTCTGTCGTTAACAAATTCTATATATGCTTCATCTATTAATACTGGTACACCTTGTTGTAATATTATTTCTATTTCATCAAATGATTTATACTCACCCATAGGACTATTTGGATTTGCTAATATAACTAAATCAGTATTATCAGTTATATTAGATAATATCTTTTCCGTTGAAATAGTATGTCCATTTTCTTCATGTGGTATTCCAAAGTATTCACATTGGTACAATTCACTATATACTTTATACATTGGAAATGATGGGTCTGTGGTTACAACTCTACCACCATCGGTAAATGTTTCAAATACTGCTTTAATTCCAACATCTGAACCCGCACACAAAAATAATTCATCAGTATTTACTTCATAAAATTCAGATAGTTTTTCTTTAAGATTTTCTGTATTTGGATAAAGCATAAAATCTTCTTGAGTAAGATTCTGTATGAATTTATTAAAATCAATAAATTGTAATTTAGTAATTCGTTCACTTTGATTTAAAACAAAATCAAATTCTGACTTATCTTGTATATCTAATTTTCTAACTATTTTCTTTAAGTGTTTTTTCATATTTTTTTATCCCATCAAACAGGTAGTTTGCAATATTTTCATTTCCCTCTTCAGTAAAGTGTCCATCACCTGGTACTAAACCAGCAGTATCTAACCTTTGATTACTTAAGCTTATTCCACCACTTAGTGGTAACCAATTTATTCTATCTATAACTTCTTCAATAGGTGGAAAATTTGTTTCATTTGGATGATAAGTTTTATAATCACCCTCAATTATATCCCGAAATTTATCCACCTCATCCATTTTAGTTGTTACAATATTATTGGGCTTTGATGTTTCATTATCCCAATTAAAATCCAAACTAAAACATCTGTATTCACCACCTTTAGATTCTATTAAATCTTGTAATTGATAAAGTTCCCAAATAAATTTAAAAGTATTAAAGTTTATATCATATGATTTTACCATAGCCTGTTTAAAATAAGCTCCTTCAATTTTTGAATATTCTCCCGTAATCAGAGTTTTGATTTCGCTGACGATAATATGTTCATTACTTGGATAATTAAAAATATTAAATAATTTAACAAGAAACTCACTTCTATCAAAATGTGGTACTTGGTGTATAATTAAATGATTTGATAAATCGCCAACTTTAAAAATGTAATTATGAATGGCTCTAACATTAGCTTCAACTCCTTGACCCCCAAACCCAAAATTTAAAAGTTTATCATACTTTAAATAGTTGTTTAACTTTCCAATCCAAGTTAAATTTTTTGTAATCCACTCGTGTGTTGTAAGTGTGTTGTTGTAGTGTTTTTTTAATTCATCACTTGCAAATTCAAGTTCAGGTACAATTTGTGTTCTTTCTCCTAACTCATCTTTGGCATTAAAATTTTTTACAAACGCAGAACCTTGTGTGTGAGAACATCCCAACCCAATTAAAGTTTTCATTACACCCCCAAGTATTCTAACATCGGTGATAACTCTTTATAAGAACAATTCTTACAATGTGATGTTGGGTTGTTTGTTTCACAACCTTTTTTTACATTTTTAAAATCTTCCAGTTCTCTAATCTCATCTATAGAGTTTGCAAATAAATTACCAAATGGTTCAGCACCCGTATTCAAACAACACATTTTGACATGTCCCTCGACTGTAGTGTATAATCCATTCTGTACCCAAAAACAATCTGGGAAATCCCATTTTGATTTACCCATAATATTTCCACGCCATTTTGTTTTCAAGTAATCCAATTGTTGTTTTGTATAACCTGATGTTGCTATGTCTGAAGTAATACTTGTATCTTCGTCCCATATTTGTGCGATGTTTAATCTTAACTTTCCTAAGTTATTTTCTTCTCGTAACTCATCTACCTTTTCAATATCATCTACATTGTATGCATTTACAACATAATTTACAACTACCTCACAATCATATCGATTAATTGTTTTAAAATCTTCTAAAAACTTTAACAACTTATCCCACTTTGCGGGTGCTCTATCTCGTTCATAGTGTTCTTTATACCCATCAATTGAAAAATATAATATATCGATATACTTCATACACTCTTGATATTTTCTTCTGAACTCCAATCCCTCTTTTATATTATATTGACAATTGGATGCAACAATAAGTTTTGCATTTGGAAAAACATCTTTAAACATTTTACACACTTCATCAAAGTTTGGATGTAACATTGGTTCACCCATACCCATAAGTTTTGCTTCTTCAATTGGATGATGTTTTATACCATCGAGCAACTTACCCCAATTCTCTAAACTCATATGTTTTAGTGGGCCGATGACATCAGTACGATTACAAAAACTACAATCTAAATTACAATAGTTTGTAGTTTCTAAATATGCGTATGTTATTGGTTTAGACATTTACTTAGGTGTCCTATTAAACCAATCTATTGTTTTCTTAAATCCGTTATCATTATACATCCACTCAACACCTCGGTCATTTATAATTTTTTTTAATTGAAATGGCGATGGATGTTTCTTACTCCAACCACCTAAACGAATAACATTTCCAGATTTATCCTTAGTTTCTGTATCGGGTGAAACAAACCTATTTTGTGTTCTGATAAGCAATCCATTTGCTGTATTGAGATATGAATTATAAATTCCCATTAAATGTAAATACTCTGCTTGAAATACATGCATCAATGGATTTATAGTATCTTTTGTTTTATCATCAATGTACATATAATCAAACATTCCTGCAAATACATCAAAAACTTCTGGCTTTCCAAAAAAATAATAATCTTGTGTCCACAAATCTTGTTGTAATTCACCCTCATCTGTAACATCATTATGAATCATAGTTCCACTTGATGAAAAAATATTTCTCGATGATAATTGTGGATTTATTCTTTCATCTCCACCACCTCGTAGTTGTGTGATATTCGATAACATTTTATCTATGGTATTTTTTGGTATTAAATAATCACATCTTGTCTGTAAAACCCCATCATATACTACATCGTGTGAATTTCTCAATTCATTTACTTTTTTAAATGTATAACAATAGTGTGGTTGATGACGACCAGTTGGATGATTTTTTAAATCATAAGGACAATCTTCTTCTTTTAATCTTTCCCACTTTGTTATCCAATCCCAATTGGTATAATCAATTTCATCTTCCCAAGTAGAAACAAAGAAATCAAAATGTACTCCATCATATAAAGTAGTCCAATGCTTATACAACTCTTGTGTAATATCAAGATATTTTCCACTTCCATTTAACATTACTGCTATATTAATCATACTTCTCTTTCGTGTAGTTTACTAAACTGAAATTTGTGTGTAAGATTTTCTACTTTTAAATCTAAATAATTTTCTTCAATTACATATGCGTGATAATTGTGTCCGCCGTGAGTACCAACTACCTCAGAGTTACTATCAACTTTAGATAGTCTATTTATGCCATTAAAATATGATTTCCAACCAGTTGCATATAAATCAAATGATAATGATGTACCGAGAAAATAATAATCTGCTGGTAAATAAGGATGACCATCTTTTTTCTCTATCCCACTATGAGTGTTAATTTCATAATCTCCGTGATTATTACTTTTTTTATTTAAAAGTTCTAATAGATGTTCTTTTTCAAAATATATTTCACCCCTTGTCCATAAAACATAATCATAAATAAAATTATTATTGACTTCGTGTATAGTTTTTAGTAAATTTACTCTGTGAATAGTATATGATGCCCTATCAGTATTATTTTTAAACTTTATAATATCTGGAGTAATAAATTCTGCTGTGGTAAAAAAATCAAATGGTCTTTTATCTTCAAAATCATCCCAAGTAGAAACAAAAAAATCTATTTCTAAATGTGGATTTTCATTTAAGTTTTTATATACTTCGTTTATAACTTGATATGTTCGTGTTTGACCAAATAAACATATAGCAATTCTTTTTTTATTTATCACTAAGGTAATTCTCCAAATACTCTGGTGTTCCTAATTCATATATTTCATCAACCATATAGATTCCAATTTTCTTACCATCTTTTATTGCCCAATTATAAACTGGTGCAACATAGAACTCTCCATTGGTTCTGCTATTCTCTTCAATCATTTGTTCTGCATACTTAACAAAATCTCTACCCTCACTCCAATAATAATATCCAGCAGTTGCATTGTTTGAGATAACTTTCTTTTCTGCTACCTCTTCTACATAACCATCTTGACCACATTTAGCATAACTCCAATCTTCACTATCTCCTTTAAAACAAGGAATACCACCATCAAACTTTTGAAAGTTATCCCACATATTCAAATTATAATCAATCATTTGGTCGGTGTTAAAACTCAACATTGGTGTATCATTATCATAATATTGTCGTGCAGATAACATTGTTTGTGCAGCACCTTCTGTTACATCTGGTAAACAAATCACTTCCCAATTTTCATGCCCGATGATATCATCAAAGATACTAAAATCATATTTATCATAATCTTCTCGTAAACAAATTATTACAAACTCATACTGGTCATCAAACTCTATATTAAGATTTTCAATTACTCTCTGTATCATTGGTTTTCCATTCACATCAATAAATGGTTTTGAATCTGTATAACCATTTTCAGTAAATCTTGAACCTCTACCTGCCATTGGTACTACAATATTAAAATTTTGTCTCATCCTGCATATGCTCCTATATGTTCATCTTCTAAAAAGAAATCTACTATCTTTTTATCAATATCTATTTCTAAACTTAGATACTTATTTTTAAAATATGGTTCTTCTATTTTATTTGGTTCTACTTTAAATTTTGTTGGATTTCCAATTGGATACTGAAATAAGATTGGTACATCACTTTTTGTCAAAAATGCATCTGCTGTCATATGAGTACTTCTTTTAGGATATTCTAATCCGTTATTAAAGATTGGATTTAAAACTCCATACTTTTTAAAAGTTTCATATTGATGATAACTTCTACCATCATCTCTACCATCCATACTCCACTTAGTATTGTTTTTTATATGTTCTTTTACATCATCTAAACTAACTGATGGATGACCTTCTTTTACACCTTTAAATGGAATTTCATTTAACCAATCACTCATATAATCAAAATAAAATTGATATGGTATTTCAAGATATAACATTTCAAAATATTTTGGATTTTCTAAATAATATCTTTTTGCTATATCAATTGGACTACCAGGTATTATACGATTCCAACCACTTATTCTTTTTTTTAATACTTCATCAGAATAGGTATCTTTTAATTTATCAAGTTTTTTAAAACTATCGAGATATCTTTCATACACTTCTTCTGTTGAGATTAAATCAAATGATTCTAAATCTGTCCACGAATCTGTCCAATATTTAACTGAAGTATTCTCATACTCACCATTCTGTATCATCAAAGAACTCCTCTGGTCTTAATGCTTTATCATCTATGTAGTGTGTAGCATCGTGTTCCTTAAACCACAAATCGTGATACTTACAACCCCACTCTTCTAATTGGTATTCTGTAATTGGTCGGTAATGTTTTTCACCTCTACCACTCTTTAATCCTCTTGCAGTATAAAATACAATCGTATGACCTTCATCATATAATTTATTTATCTGTTTGATTCTATGTGTATAAGGTGTTCTTCCAATAACCTTTCCAACTTCTTCACAAATCGTGCCATCTATATCTATAACATATTTCATTAATAATAAATATCAATCACATTTATAAGTGTCTAATATTTCTTTATCCTCATCGTAAACATTTAATTCTTTATTAATATAATCTATTTCAAGATAGTAGTTTGTGGCTGGATAATCTAAGAATACACCACTACCCCACTTATACCAAGATGTACACATTTTCAATGTTAGTTTATCCTTAAATCTTGGAAAAAAAATTGGAAATCCGTATCCTAATTTACCAAGCATCCAAGCTCTATGTGAACCTCTATTAAAGATATCGGTATTGTCTTGTAACTTAAATAATGGTGATATTAAACCATCGTTCTTAATACTTAAAAACCACTCTACACTAAAATTTGCTCTCCAAGAAAACTCTTCTGGTTTATTTGTTTTGTGTTTTTGTGGATGTCGTTTATCATACTCATCCCTTAATCCTAACCAATCCCCATCCCAATTAACTTCATCTAAAAATTTATTTAAAATTGTAGTATCTGTATTGTGATTATATTGAGTTATATATTTTTTTAAAAACTTATTTGGTATTTCAATAAATGCATATGTTCCATTATGATATGCATCTTTAAACATAGTTTTATGTTGTATATCAAGTGTTATATTTAATTTCTCTTCTGAGTTTCTTGATTTGGGATGTGTAAATTGTATCTTAGTAAATTGGTATTTATCCCCCCTATCTATCACATCAAGAACTTGATTTTCGTGTCCTAATTCCCATCCATCGTTTAATAACATATCCTTTGATTTATGTACTAATTTTAATAAATCAAGAAATTTAATTTCATCAAAAGATTTAAATTTTTTGTAATGTTCAAATTTAAGATTGTTCATAATATCCTCGAACTATTTCAAAATCTGTTTCTGTATCTACATCTAACAATTCCTTTTCACTCCAATCTGTTATAAGTGGAAATGGATTATCTTTTGTGTTTGGAAATAATTCCCACTCCTTTAACATATAATTCTTTTCATAAAATACTAAAGAGTGTGTGGCGGAATAAACCCAAGGTCCAGCAGTTGTAGATAATCTATCATTAGGTTTAAAATTTATTGGATTGCGATGCTTATCCCAAAAAAAGTTTCTTTCTTGTTGGACTGTAATCATACTCTTCATTCTACTTTCTTTAAAAACTCTTATACAATGATTTAACTTATCAACTTCTAAAAATGGTTGACATGGATTATAGTTTACAATAAATTCTGATTCTACATTTTCTAAATGTTTATACATTACCGAATGATGACAATTACCTGGTGCAATTGATTCATAATCTCTATGTAGTATTTGTACACCATCAATTACTTTATCTTTTAATTCTTTATCATAAACTGCTAAATACTTTTCATCAACATCTAACTTACTTAGATTTTCCAATGCAATATCAATCAATGTTGTATTCCCCAATGGTCGTAGATGTTTATTTGGACATCTTGTACTTGTTTTTCTTGCGTGTATAATTCCTGCTAGTGTTTTCATAAGTTTATCCAATATTTACTTTTTTTTAATCCTTTAGAAAATGCTTCTTTAAATTTAGATGTAATTATTTCTACATCCTTTAACTCTTCCATCAACTCAACTTTTCTATCTTTTTCTTTTGCTGTATTGTAATATGGTATTTCAATATCCCATCCTAAGTATTTTGGTATGTGAGTAGATAATTTTTTCAAATCAAAAAATTTTACTTTTGCACCAGTCCAATTTTCGTTAAATATAATATCAGTTATGAAAAATCTCATTACATCGTTTTGAAAATAATCTAACTTTGGATAGAAAGGTTTAGTTACATCTATATCCTCTCCCCACTCTAATAACTCACTCCATGCCCTTTCCTTCTCTGTTCTAATAGGTATTAGTATTTGTAAATCACTATCATTCCAATCTATAAAATTGTCTACATTCCAATCCAGTCCTTGTTGTTCTCTAAGTTGGAATCCATCGTATCTTAAATAAATTTGTTTTATTGATTGGCTACCATTCTTTGCAACTCCAACCAATATAGATTTATCTTTTTTTAAATATCGTGTACTCATACTAATTTTTTTCCCTCTCTATAAAACTTCAAAGATTTTTTATCTAAATTTATTCTCATAGTTATATTCTTCTCATCAAAATTTTCTGCTAACTCAACTTCCCATTTTCTTTTATTTTTTGGGTGTTGTAGAATAAAAGGAACATTACTTTTAGTATGAGCAAGAAATAATGCTCTATGTGTTCCTCTACTAAATGCGTGTGTTCTACTATTAAACATTATAGGATAGATTAAACCATTTTCTTTTATTGAAATGTATTGACCAACATCTAAATCTAATCTCCAAGCCGGGTCAGCCCAATCTCCAAAATAATCAATATACTTTCCAACATTTTTATATTTCGTATCATATTCATCAACTAAATTTAAAACCACATCTCGTGATAAATCCGTAGTATCAACTTCAGTCATAAACTCTCTAAAATAAGTTACATCACGATTCGAATGAACTGCAGTTTGGTATTTATTAAACAACCAACTTGGTATTTCTAAATAGATAAAATCTTTCCATGATTTATTTAACCCTACCATATCCATAGATACTACATCTGCTTTTGCCTGTGTAACTTTATCCCCATATGGATTAATATTATAATATCGTGGATTATATCCCAACCAAAATCCTTCATGGTCAACTTCTTCTACATCTGAATTAACTGGTCGTTCATTCTCCCCACCAAGTTTTTCTTTACCACTCTGCTCTAATAAAGATTGATTTTTTAAATATAAATCTATCATATCTTGATAAGAAACTATATCAAACGAATTTAAATGTTTAAATGTATTAAACCAATAATTAACCATTATATACCTTTTTGTAAAATTTATAAAGTTCGTCTGCAAAAAGTTTATGTCCCTCGATACTCGGGTGTCGTGGTGTTTGGTTGTATGGATTATAACCTGCTGTTTCTAATAAACCTTCATCATTAAAACTTTTTACATATGAAAGAATAGTTTTTTTATTAAAGTTCCAATAATATTTTGTATCGATATGTTCATATTTTTCATTTACCATATAATCAAATGCATCAATCATAATATATTTAACTTTTTTATATTCTAAATATTTTTGTAAAAAAACTATTAAATTATAATTAAACAATTCATAGTATTTGTTATCAAACATTTCCGTAAGGTAAAACGAATAGTAATCTTGAAAAAAGTTTTCAAGATTATTTTCAGATTTTTTCTTTTTTTTATATAGATGTAATACATTTTTATTTGGTATTAAACTTCCCGTAAATAACTTTGGAAAAAATGGTAGTGGATTTCTAAGTGAAGAAGTAAACCCTACAAAAACTATATCACCTTGTTTAAAATTTTTATCAAATTCAAATATTGAATTTAAGATATCAACATTGGAACAACCAGATATTGCTGAAGTTTGATATCCTATACCAACCTTACTAGCAAACTGGCCGGTGTATGAATTTTTAGTTCTAAAAATTTTTACTTTACTTCGTTGAGTATTTTTTTCATCATCCGTCATAACATCCCATCTTGGATGTTCACTTAATTGAGATTCTTCCCATTCTCTATCAACACCCAATCCTGCAGTAAAACTATCGCCAAATGAATATATCATAATTCAACCTTTCTACAATATGCTTCGAAATCTAATTTAGGCCAATTTTTCCAACTAAAACTATCATAACTATTCCAAACATCATTAATATCAAACTCTTTCCAATCATCTACTATATAGATAGGAAATGTTTTTGCAAATTCTTCCACTAATATACTTCGTTTACATATTGGAATGGTTTTCATATATAATGCTTCCCAAGTTCTATAACAATCAATACCATTTCCCTCTGGTGATATACAAAACTTATATTGTTTTAATTCTTGAAGATATGATTTATAATCGTTGTTTTCTTGAAATGGTATTTCTTCTTTAACAACCATATCATAACAATCACTTCTTCTTTCATATCGTACACCATTTCCCTTAGTAAAGTTTGCATAGATATAATATGGATTTATGTCTGAATATCCCTCGTTTATTACTTCATCCATTATTTTAGAATCGCCCCATTCCCAAAAGCTATTCGCGATTCCAATAGGAAGTGGTTTAACTTGTGGATGAGTTACATTCATATTCTGTGTGTATATTTTTTTACAATTTGGTATATCTAAATACTTTAATTGTTTTTCACAAAACTCATCATCTGAATTATGTAGTATTAATTTAAATGGATTTTTTAATTTCAATAACTTATCATATAATTTTGACTCAATTAATTTGGGTTTATTTGTATTTAGTAAAGAACTATTAACATAAACTAATTCAGAATTATCATAGTCTATAAAATCAAAATTGTCGATATCAATACTATCCATATTAGATTCGAATGGTTTATGTTCAAGTTTACTTATTTGGGTATTACACAATTCTTGAAATTTTTCTCCTTTTATTACTTTCATATTATATTTCATATTTTTTTTGTTGTAAAAACTCAGTTACTTTATTTTCGTAAAATTTTTTAGCTTCTTTATCAATCCAAGTTGTTTTATTATGCTCATCTATCAGATTATCTTCAAATTTAATTTGTAAAAATTTTTCTAAATTAGTAACAATAGTAGAGTTTTGTTCTGATATATCTAACTCTAAAAATTGTTTGTCCGTATTTTTAAATAATACATTAGCTTCCCATGTTACTTTTTTGTGCCAATACAATCTTAAAATATAATCTTCTTCCAAAGTATGAAATCTACTATCTAACCCTACTTTACCTGTTTTTCCATATTTATTCAATTTAAATTGTCTTGATATCAACCAATCTTTCATCGGTCTTGTTTGTAGAATATAATATGAATTTGGAAATGTTTGATTTAGAAAACGGATATTTGGCCAACAATCAAACATTTCGTTGCCATCTTCACTTCTAGCTATTCTATCATACCCATCGGTAAATACTTCTTTATTTTCAAATTCTTCTTTTGTGTGATAACGCCACCACTTTGGGGAGTCTTCACATTCATATCCGTTTTTTTGAAAAAAACGATAAAAAGTTGTTGTAGCGGTTTTGTTTAATCCAATAAAAAATATTTTTTGGTCGGTTTGTAAATTTTTTATTTTCATTAAATTACTCCTGCAAATTTTAAATATCCATTTAAATTTAGTTTCTTAAATGAATCTCTATACTTTGTTACATCTGACGGTAAAATAAAATTATCTTTTACATTTAATGAAATTCCTATTCCTAACTCTTCTACTTTGTGTGCTAAGTGTTGTATCTCAATTGAATCATCTTCATCCCATAATGCAACTATTGGTATTCTATGTGATACACAAGTAGTTATCATTCCTAAACCAGGTCTGATAACAAATATAGAATTATTTTTATGATTGATATTAAAGCTAAAATCAACATCATCTTGGTATTCATTTCTTATCTCTAAAAATTTTTCTGTATATCGTTCTGTATAATTTAAAGATGGTGTTATACAAACAATTCTATTCAGATTAAAATCATCTATACTATTATCTTTACATCCCCAACCTATATCAACTTTGTTTTGATATCTTTTCAATTGTCCAAACACTACATCACCATTACAAACAACTCTTGGTTTTACATCATGAAATATCTCATCTTGCTTATCAGAAAAATCATTGTTACCATATTTTTCTCTCCATATATCACTCCACAAAAATGAACCACTAAGTAACGCATCAGGTCTGTATTTCAATATCTCTACTAAGTTATCTGTAATAACTTTATCGTATTTATCTAAATCTCCTACATTAAGTGAACCAATTTCCTTTCTATCCCATCGTATATTGGATGTTTCATAAAAAATAAAATTTAAGTTTGGTTGCTTAGGTTTAAATCTATTGTACTGGTATCGTTCGCAATAGATATCCACCTCGTGATGAATAAAGTGTGCACAGACCTGCAAAATTCGATGGAAATGCCCATACCCGTTAGAACAAACAAAGAATGCTATTTTCATTTAGTGTAAAACTCCCTAAAGTACTTTTCCATTTTATTAAATTGTCGTACTTTAAATAAATCTAAATCTGTTGGGCAACCAAGTTTTAATAAAGTAGGTTGAAAGTGTGACCTGTGAGATGAAGTTATTATTGGTGTTATCCCATAATCCCTACAATACTCATGCATTAAAACTCCAGGCCCAAGCTGTTGGGTACATAATGTTTCTTTATCAGGCAATCCCTCTTTATTATATCTACAATCAAGATTCTTTTGTCTGTACTGATACATATTACTCATAATATCCATAGTGTACGAATTAGAATAAAATACACAATCATCTATATTGAACATTCCAAATTCATGTCCCATTTCTCCGCCGTGTGTAGAATACAAATGATTATCCCACAATGGTGTTTCTAACCACGCAGTTCGTTTTGGATTAAAAACTACGTCTGGTCGTGATTTTATTACAATATCATATTCAAAATTATGTTTTAATTCATATTTACGCTTCATCATTACTGATTGAGAAAAACTATAAAATAAAGCACTCCAATGGTCGTAATCATAAAACCAAGATTGTGGTTTTGTATCATACATAGAATCTTTAACTTCATATGCATCACATATTTTCTGAAATTCTTCCTTATCAATATCTTTCCATTCATACTCGTGTGATACTCCTGCTCTATCAGCACTATAACTCCAAGTGTGTATAAAATAATCTATTTCAGTTACACCATTTTGTTCTGCAGATTCCCAAAACCACTTCTGATTATCTACAGCCAACTCCCATTGTCTTAATTGACCACTTAATAAAACTGCCATTCTCATTTATCTAATTCCTTATAAATCCGTTCTGCTAATTTTTCTTGTGCTCTTGGTGATGGATGCCCATTACAAAATTGTCTACCATAGGGTGGTTTAGGGCTTCTATATTTAACACTATCTTTAAAGTTATTATTATCTACCTCTTGCATTTCATATCGTAAATACCTATACCACGAATCAATCTCAGGCTTTTTAAATGAAACGTAATTTATCTTATCTTTGATATCACCCAAACTATCTTCTAAAGAATTAAATATATAATAATCAATATTATTTCCTTTAAGATAATAATGTAACATCATAACATTTCTTTGTAATTTACTATCTTCTTGTTCTTGATTATAAATCCATTTAATATAATACTTTTGCCATTTTCTTAATTCGTTAACATCACCAAGACCACTTGTTATACTTTCATTTACTTTAGTTAATGCTGTATCATCATAAGAATTTATATGTGCAGGTTGTAAATCATACCATTTTTTTGTAAAACGATTTTGAACTGGATAACGAGCCGTACCACTTAGTCCAATAATCATTAATGTTTTTTTATTTTTATTATCTTCTACCCAATTATATATTCTACGAAACATACCATCGTTGGATGAACCTGTAGTTGCAAGATTTACTTCATTGCAATTTAATTTTTCAGATAAAAATATTGCCGGTCTCATTTTATGTTGACGGTTCAGTGCAAATCCATCTTCATCTGACACGGCATCACCATTCATAAAACTACAACCAACACCAACTATTGTATCATAATTTTTCATACATAATCTCCTATTCGTTTTAATGTTATTCTATGTCTCCTCAAATTAGCATACAACGAATGTTCGGTTCTACTAAAATTTGATAACAACCACAATACAAAAGAACCACAATACATTATTCTTTCATCAACACTACATTTACTGGCGTGATTCGAATTAAGAAAATTATTAACATAAATACTATTATCATCTAATGGTAGTTTTGATACTTTTTCTATCCAACTATCAGTTACTAATTTATTTAAAATAAAATTACCACTAAAAACTTCATCATTTTCAAGTTCATATTGTCTGATATTAAATGCAGATTTAGTTAGTGTATCCGTATGTATTGTATAATTTATAGGTAGTAGTTTCCACTTTGTTTTAAAATTACTAACTTTAATTATATTAAATTTATTATTTAACCAATTGTCGTTCATACCTAAAGTCCTTTTGGTTTTGAGATTTGTTATCGTGTGATAATTTTGTTTTTGGTAATCCTATTTTATCACAAACAAAATCAAAATCCTTTTGTAATGTTTCATACTTACCATAAAAATCTATATATGGTCTTTTATCCATTTGATTACTACACTTACCTTGTAAAAATTCTCGTTGTGTTGGTAGATGTATAAACTCCCCATAGTAATCCACCACACTTTGTAAATCTCCTGTTTTATCCTCTATTCGCGAAGTGTTATAATGCTCTTCATATAACTTTTTCATATTTTTTACAGCATATTCAAAGTCGTGTTCATATAAAAAATCTCTATAACGATATTGTGAATATAATCTATCTATTGGGTCTCGCAAAAAAGTAAAAACAAAATACTCTTCCCATATTTTTGAATTAAATTCATCGTGATGAATTTTAAACCCCTCATAGTTAGATTTATCCTCACCCACTAAATCACAAAGTGTTTTTCCTACTGACATTCCAGCACACTTTGGTATATGAATGAATATAAATTTATGTTTGTGATTAATCATTATAAACCTTATTATATAACTCTGTCTCTATACTATAATTATCAATTAAATCCGTATTATGTTGTAAAATATTACTCATATCCAACAACATCTCAATCCATTTCTCATTAGTAAGTTTACTTAATTTTAAAGTTAAATCCATAATCATTTGCAATCTTTTCCAAGCAATTGGTTCATCATCATAACTCTCATCCCACCAATTTCCAAATGTTTTAAACCCAAGTTTCCTCATTCTCTCTAATGATTTATAAGGACCAAATTGTATAATTGGATGACCACTATAAATTGGATTAAAAGTAGAACTATGTAGATGACAACATTTTTCTGTATGTGGAAATGCACACATAACAATACTAACAAAAGTATTTTTATAATGCATAGGTTGGAATGGTAAATCTGCATTAAATTGACCTACAGCATAACCTGGGTTTCCGTGATTTGTTTTATCAGTTTTATCAATATCAAATGGCATCTTAGCAATCAACCCTTTAATATTTTTAATCGAAGTATATTTTTTAAATGCTAAATTATATATTTCTTCTGTAAATTGTGGAAAACTAATTTTAAATTTTTTGTATAAATCCTCGTGTTCGATAAATAACATAAATAAATCTCGTTCTTCTCTATTGGTTCTATTAACTTTTAGAAAAGGTTTAATTTTTTTAATATGCTTTTCTTTATATTGTAGTTCTTGTTTTATATTAACTTTTCTCCGTAAGAATTTATGTTTAACTAATCGCTTAACATCGTGAACATTCCACATGAATGAAATTACCTTTATCTTATCTGGTATTTCTAATTCTTTATGTGTATCCTCTGCTTCTAAATCATTTGTTATAAATACAATCTTATCGTGTGGTAATTGTAATCTATTAATACTGATATACAATGGTATTAATAATTCTTCGCCATCAATTCTATGACCTTCTAATGTATTATCAAATATTAACCAACCATTACCATCTCGCACACCATCTAATACTTCTTTTGGAATTAAATTTATATGTTTTGACCATAACTTCTGATTGTGGTGAACGTGTACATAGTAACTAAACTCTGATTTAAAATCAAACTCTGCTCTTTTAACAATATTCAACCCCAACTCATCTGGTAAACTCGAATGACTAAATAATGGTCTACAAATTGGAAACCCACGATTATCAATTTCATTTATTTCAGAGACATCCTTATATATATCTGCAATATCTGGTGGTGGGTCGTGTAAACTTACTTGATTAAATCTATCTATTAAAGCTATCATATAAAACCTCACTTATATTTATACAACCTTCTTCTGTTGGGTG
>Ga0209091_10000479_pt1 | contig 38356 bp, 33 predicted proteins | sample ArcticOcean_MG_C_6_FD_187438 | JGI IMG/M metagenome (GOLD analysis project Ga0209091, IMG submission 187438) | Marine microbial communities from western Arctic Ocean - ArcticOcean_MG_CB8_128 (SPAdes) (version 2) | ecosystem: Environmental > Aquatic > Marine > Oceanic | place: Arctic Ocean...
CGATCAGGATGCGCAATCACCTTGTAGGCTAGCGTGATCCAATCACACACCATTTTTCTTGTATCCCTTGGGTCTATCACTTCTTCGATTTGAAATTTGTTCAAAGGTCCAACAGGACCTCTGGCCCCCTCGATTCGCTCTTCCAACTCTGCTCGTAATGCAGCGGGGTCATCGGCTTCAGCGAGCTGTCTTTTGTAGGCAGCCTCTATTCCTCCCTCCGGGGGAATGCCTCCCACATCCGCTGCTGGCCACGAAACTCTCATCGATGGACGAGAGCGCGGCGTAGCATAGTTATTACCCGCGACGCCAAAACTGCGACGCATCAAGACGGTATAAATCGGAACCGATAGTTGAGAAAAAGCCACCATCCATTCGCCACCTTTTCTGATAGTTGCGGCTATTTCATGTTCGAGGCCAACGGCAAATCCAGGGTTGTCGACGAGGTTTAGCACGGGGATATGAAACAAATCACAAAGATCCAGGTGTCGAATCAATTTGTCACACCCCTTCGCGGTAAGGGCTCCGCCATTGACGTGCCTACTATCTGAGGCAATGACACCAACAGAATAGCCGTTCATTCTCACAAACCCGGTCACCTGGTCCGTGCCCCATAATGATCCGATTTCAAAAAATGAGTTTTTGTCAGCGATTAATTCAATGGCACGGCGTACATCAAAGGTCGTTGTTCGCTTTCTAGGAATCAAGTTTAAGAGTTCTTCTTCTCTCCTATTTACAGCATCAGTGGGACTGTCCTTAGGCGGTATTTCGAATACGCTATTAGGCAAGTAGGACAGAAACCGCCGTGCCATATCCATCGCTTCTTCTTCACTTTCTGCAAGATTGTCGACAGCCCCATTCGTGCAATGAATATGCCACCCCCCTAGATCCTCTTTTGTGATGTCATAACCCATTGCATGAGAGACCACTGGGGGTCCGGCAACAAATAATTGAGAAATGTCCCGCACCATCACTGAAAAATGCCCCAACACCGCTTTCGCAGCACCAATACCGACCACACTACCCAACAACATATTTACCACGGGAACGGTCGCGAGTTGTTCTGCGTACATGCTGCTCCCAAGGTGCCCCGGAAGAAAAGACCCTCCCCCGCCGGACACTCTTGGCCTGCCAGCTTTGATTGCACCAGAACTTTCCTCTGCGTTACTTTCACCCGCTTTTTTTTGCTGAGGCACCATCGCTGCGACACTGCCGCCGCCAGATGAACCATCGAGCATCCTCACAGAAGGAATTCGCATTTCCATCGACAACCTATCCAAATACCCGGACTTCGCCCCGATGGCACCATCGGCATGACCGCCACGGGACGTAAAGTCATCCGCGCAAACAATGGTCGCTCTACCGGACACATCACCCCAGCCACCCACCGAGTTTGCTGGCGTAAACGCGGCAACCCCTCCCTCGGCATCATATGACGCAAAACCCGCAATACTGCCGACTTCTCGAAACGAGGCATCGTCGAGAAAGAGGTCAATTCGTTGCCTGCAGGTGAATTTCCCTCGGTTTCTCTGCCGAACCACTCCAGGCTCGTTTGATTCAGGTCCCAGTCGGTCTATCCCCATCTGCTTCAAGGTGGCCACTTCCTCAAGCACCTCACTCCAAGCACCCGCCGCTGTTTCAGGACTTTTTTCTGTATCAACAGCGCCCGGTAAGACTGCGGCAATAACGCTTCCAACTCCGATGCTATCGCCAGCACTCATTTGTTGTAGCGCCAAGATTTTTCCGGACACAGGGCTTGTGATGTTCGTCTCCATCTTCATTGCCGTCACCACACAAATAACATCTCCTTTGATGACTTCGTCATGTTCAGACACCATTATTTCCAGCACCACGCTGTCCATTGGACATTCGACAACTTCACAGGCCTCATCGAAGGATAATTCTGGCAGCCGCGTTACTCCCTGGTCTGACACAGGACTACTACCAATAATTCGCTTCGATTGTTGGTCAAGAAACTCTGTGGAACGGCCCGCTAGAGGGGTAGCCGACAGCAACTGAGGGTTTTTCTCAAGCATCGTGGTTGTAGCTGCACCTTCGCGGATTTCAGGACGACTTAAAATAGCGTGAAGGCTTGCAAGATTTGTCGGGAGCCCGGTTATCTGGAAGGTCTCTAACGCTCGCAGAGATCGCTCTACGGCAGACGCCAGGGTGCCACTGGAATTGGAGCGACAGATTAGTTTCGCTACCAGAGGATCAAATTGAGGCGAAGGTGCATAACCCTGGAAACCACAGCTATCCACCCGCACGCCTCGTCCTGCCGGTTCCTTATAAGCCGCTATCGTTCCGCTACCCTCGGCAACAACCCGCGATTGGATGGCATAGCCCGTGGGTTTGCACTCAAGAAGCCCTAATTCTTTGAGGCTTCTGCCATTGGCAATCTCAATCTGAGCCTCGATCAAATCTATCCCTAGGACTTCTTCGGTAATCGTGTGTTCAACCTGAATCCGTGGATTGCATTCGATGAAATAGTATTCTGATGTCTCTGGATCCACCAAAAATTCAACGGTGCCGGCATTGACATAATCAGCACCCTCCACAAGGTCAATAGCGTCTTGATGCAGCTTTACCCTTAACTCATCCGTTATTGAAAAAGCAGGAGCCACTTCAATGACTTTTTGGTTCCTGATCTGAACGGAACAATCGCGCTCATAGAGATGAATTGTTTCACCTTGTGAGTCCGCTAGAACCTGCACTTCAATATGTCTTGGGCCAACGACCAGCTTTTCCATAAACAGCGTACCGTCACCAAAAGCACTTGCTGCCTCACTCCCACATCTCTCAAAGGCGGTGGCTAGCTCATCATGGGATTCAACCTTTCTGATGCCCCGCCCTCCTCCACCGGCGGCGGCTTTCAACATGACTGGATAGCCAATTTTATCTGCGGCGTATACTGCATCTTTCAAGCTATGGAGCGCCGTTTCCGACCCAGGCACCAATGGAACATTAAGCTTCTTAGCTAAATCTCGTGCACGAACCTTATCCCCGAAAAGGGCCAGCGCTGAAGGACTAGGTCCAACAAAAACAATCCCTTCATCCCGACAACGTTCTGCAAACAATGCATTTTCAGCAAGAAAACCGTACCCCGGATGCACACAATCGCACGCCTCTGTTTTCGCTACTTCCAGTACAGCGTCTATGTCTAAATAAGCCGCAACGCCGTCGCCAGCGGCAATCTGCACGCTTTTTGTCGTCACACTAGTATGTCTGGAGGTCCGGTCAACCGCGGCGTATATAGACACAGTCTCCATTCCCAGAGACGCTGCAGCCTCAGCGATTCGTATCGCTATTTCGCCACGGTTGCATATCAACATTCGGTTAAGACGCTTCATTTACCTCTCCTTTTACAACAATATTTCGATACAACATTTATACACAATCACAAAGCCTCGACAATCTCTTGTTTTTCCCAGCATAATCAGACCATAGCCCACTTAATCATAGACCACAGAGAATTCATTTATGTATGACCTGATTATTAGAAACGGAACGATTGTTGACGGCAGCGGAGCACAGCCAGTAACCGCAGATATCGCTATTAGCGCAGGTATTATCGCTAAAATTGGCGACCTGGATGACGCTGCTTTGGAAGAAATCGACGCAAAAGGCCATGTCGTGACGCCCGGTTTTGTTGATCTACATACCCACCTGGACGCGCAAATAGGCTGGGACCCTAGCCTCACGCCCATTAGTTGGCACGGCGTGACAACGGCGTTGATGGGAAACTGCGGCGTTACCTTCGCGCCTTGTAAACCCGAAGACAAGGATCTATTAGCAGCCATGATGGAAACTGTCGAAGATATTCCACGCAAGGCAATACTCGAAGGTCTTCCCTGGTCCTGGGAAGATTACGGCGGCTACCTTGATGCCATCGAGGAAATGAACCCTGCAATTAATGTTGCTGGCTTAGTGGGCCATTGCGCCGTACGTTACTACGTTATGGGTGATCGCTCGATCACCGAACAGCCGACAGCCGAGGAACAGGCGCAGATCGTCAAAATTGTAGGCGACTCTGTTCGAGCCGGTGCGGCAGGGTTCTCGACGAACCGATTTCTAGGTCACTACATGCCAGACGGCCGCCACGTGCCTGGGACCCATGCCCTTCACGAAGAGGTAGAAGCCATAGCAGCAGAAGTTGGTGCTGCCGGTGGGCTCATGCAGAACGTGCTAAACCTTGGTGGTAATTTTGAAGGTGAAGCAGAGCTATTGCGCAAAGAAGCCAAAGCAGCAAACGGAAGAATTTTGTTTAGCATCACCGCCGGCGCAAAAGATTCCTCTGGGCAGCGCGTTAAAGATTTGCTCGAAGAACTGAATGCTGATGGCCTTGACGTTAGTGCGATTTCTGTCCCCAGAGGTACTGGCTTTATCACCGGTTTACAGTGCGGTTTCCCGTGGAAGTCAGACTCATGGCACCAACTGTCGGACATGGATCTTGCCGCAAGAATTGTCGCGATTAACGATACAGCATTTTGCGAAAAGCTGGTCACCGAGGCTTCTGAAAAGCCTGGTCTACCACCGGAAGAGCTATTCTGGATGGGTACCGAATCGCAACCCGATTACCTTGGTTCAAAAAGCCTCAGTACAATGGCAGAGGACGCAGGAGAACATCCAGCACAAACCTACCTGAGGCTTGCCCGAGAGACTAACGGCCTTGGTCTTTTCACCATGCAATTTTTTAATAAAAACCTTAAAGCATTGGCAAACCTCTTTTCGAGCGATCACTGTTTACCCGGTCTGGGAGATGCAGGCGCGCATGTCAGCCAGGTAATGGATTCTGGGTGGTCAACCTTTGTGCTGACGCACTGGCACAAAAGAGCACAGCTATTTTCTTTGCCTGAGGCCATTCATAAGCTGACAGCAGCACCAGCCAGAATTTTAGGCTTGAGTGATCGCGGCCTACTCCAGGAAGGCATGCGAGCAGATATCAATGTCATAGACATGGACCGACTGGGTGAAAAGATGCCGCGTATTGTGCACGACTTCCCATTCGGTTCGCCGCGGTTCATCCAACAGGGACAGGGGTATATGGCCACCATCTGTAATGGCACAGTCATCTTACGAGACGATGAACTTACCGGGGATCGAGGCGGCCAGGTCATTCGTAATTATGGCTAACAGAGCACTGAACTGATTGGCTTGGTGCTGCAGGCGCAGCACCGGCTGCATTTCAAGACAGAGTTGAAGATCAGGAATCCGCTCAAATAGCGGGTATGACCTTGGAATGTATTGGTTTGTTAGTTCACACTAATTTAGCCTCCGTTGGCGTTATTCAAAATCTTGCCGGGGGACTAATGCTTACCATATGGAAAAACTACACTGTTGAGTAGCAGCAACAGGAGTGTTTGGATCAAAGGATACAATAGTAACTCCCGCTTATATTGCTTATAAAGACTGGGAACACAAATAGCCGGTTAAAAATAGAGCCTTTTAAAAATTTCTACCTGAAAGTGGCCTCGGTGCGATTTATTTGGATGTAACAGGACAAGTATTTGAATGGCAGGGTATTCGCGTTGGCGTTTTAATGGGGCTACCGGCCTTTAAACAGCCAGGATGGTGGTTACATCGGTTTTAATCACGACGCCATTGCGCTACTTATTTAGGGCCGTGCCGTGTCTGGATTACTTGTAATGCAACACCCGGTACCGGCGGTCACAATCAACATGCATCTTCGTTAGACCTTCAGTATACTCTGCCCAACAGGACCATTACGGTCCCTCGAATCCAATCTATTACAATAGAACAATAGCCAAATAAGGTAGTGCCGTTATGGAATGTCCGAAGTGCCAAGCGAACATGGAAGAAGTCACCTACGGTCGTAATATGACCGTAGACCGTTGCACCAATTGTAAAGGAATCTGGTTCGACATTGGTGAAGCTGATGTATTAAAGGGCAAGTGGATGTCCGAGTTCGTGGATAGTGGCGACCCTGAAATGGGCAAGGAATTCAACAAAATCGTAGACGTTGATTGTCCTCGATGTGGCAAGAAAATGGATAAGATTGCAGATCCCAAGCAATCCCATATCTGGTACGAAGCCTGCGAAGAGCATGGAATGTATTTCGACGCTGGGGAGTTCACAGATTATAAATACGAGACACTTCTGGATAAGTTTCGAGACCTTATTACAGGTAAACGAAGCTAGCGGGTTACATGCTAGTCACCTTCTATGGAGTCCGCGGTTCTATCGCTGCACCGGGCCCTAGAACGATAAAGTATGGTGGCAACACGTCTTGCGTGCATGTACGACTGAATGACGGCAACAATATCATCTTTGATGCAGGCACCGGGATTCGCAAACTGGGTATTAGGATGGTTCAAAATGATGAGCCCCTCCTACTTCTTCTTAGTCACGGTCATTGGGATCATATTCAGGGTTACCCGTTCTTTGCACCAATCTATCAGCCAGATCGTGAGATCAGGATTTGCCAGAGTATCGACAGCAACGAGGTTTCACTCAAAGCCATACTTGAACAAATGGATGGTTCGACCTTCCCGGTTCGCTCCGAGGATTTACCGTCAAAGATCACAACGGTGTATCGGGTTGATGAATACCTGGAAGCGCAATCGTTTCAGACGACCAGAACGCCGCTAAATCATCCGGGAGGCGGAGACGCCTACCGGATCGAAGAAGATGGCGTCTCCATCGCCTACATCACCGACAATGAACTAGACCCACTGGCAGCACCCCAGACAACGTATGCCGAGTGGGTGGATTTTTGTAAGGGTGTAGATCTGTTGATTCATGATGCCCAGTACACCGAAAAGGACCTGCCTGCCAAACACGGCTGGGGACATTCCCTGATATCCCAGGTACGCCAACTCGCAGTCGATGCCCAGGTTAAAAACCTGGCGATGTACCACCATGATCCGGAGCGCACCGACTCAGAACTGGACGAGATCGCGATAGAATCAACAAAGTTTTTTAAATCCAGGAACAGTGTGATCGGATCCTATATAGCCTCTGAGGGACTGGTGTTTGAACTAACTTCCAGGAAAGACCCCAGGGTCACGTCCATCGACCTCCACGAAATCAGCAGGTAACGCTATCAAAATCGTTTCTTTTAATGTAAACAGCATTCGCGTAAGGCTTAATCAGCTAGAAGCTGTTATCAAAAAACATAACCCGGCTTTCATCGGCTTGCAGGAAACCAAGGTTACGGATGAAGACTTTCCGGTTGAGCAAATAAACGACCTGGGATACGACGTCGCTTTCCATGGCCAGAAAACCCACTATGGGGTTGCCCTCCTCTACCGCCTTGACGCAACTGACATCCAAAAAGGATTCACCAGTGACGATGAGGATAGCCAGAAGCGGCTGATAAAAGGCTCGTTCACGACAAAAGACGGACGCCCCCTATCGGTCATTAATGGCTATTTTCCCCAGGGGGAAAGCCGAAAGCACCCAACAAAGTTTCCTGCAAAAGTGAAATTCTATTCAGATCTGCAGGCTGACCTCGAAAAATCATATGATCCAGATGAACTGCTGTTTGTTATTGGGGACATGAACGTTGCGCCTGTTGACCAGGATATTGGAATTGGTCCGGACAATGCCAAGCGCTGGCTTCGGGATGGAAAAACCAGTTTCCTGCCGGAAGAACGAGAATGGGTTGAGCAGCTAAAGGGCTGGGGGTTACATGATGTCTACCGACATCACTATCCAGATGTCGATGACCTGTATAGCTGGTTTGATTACCGTAGCCGTGGGTTCGAGCGGGAACCTAAAAGAGGGCTGCGGATAGACCTGATTATGGCTTCAACAGGCGCGCTTGGATACTCAAAGGATTCCGGCATAGACTATGACATCAGGTCCATGGAAAAGCCCTCGGATCATTGCCCGATCTGGGCAGAATTCGATATCGACTTATAAGTATTAGCTTTACGACTCGATCTTCACCAGTCTCAAATCAAAGGTAACAGGCACCATCAGGTCTATTGATTGCAGGCCTGCGATCTTCCTGAGCGATTCCAGGCCATCTGACAAAGCAAACTGTGACGCGTGAATAATAATAGGGCCAAGGCTGGTGACTTCATAAGCGTTGTTTGAACTCCGCGTAACCTTGACCAGCACATTTTTCGATAAATCCGTTCCGTGAAGGTTGACGCCAAGGAGTATGGTGTCTGTCTTGCTTTCGCCCAGCCCAAGACTGGTGAATTCATCCAGATCGAGGTTGGCGGTGACGGTCACGTCGGGATACTGCACCACCTCAAACAGTATTGCCTGCATCCGGTCATTTCGGATAGGTATCAGTGTTTCCACACTCGCCAGCGCAATGACTATGTTTGCGTCACCTGAATCCTCTATGGCGCCTGTAATCTGCGTAAAGCTGTGATTCTCAGCGATCAGGTCATTTTTCACTGAGGCGAAACCGACATAGGATCCTTCCGGGTCAATCACCCATCCTGCAAGCACATGAACCGAGGTCGTTAAGCAGATTACGAGAAGTAACACATATTTCATTTATCAGATTCCTTTCAATTTTCCTGGATTAGTTGCTGTATCGATTTACTTCATCCCTGGTTTCCAGCGCGACTTCCCTGGCTTTTTCGGCGAAGTCTTCGCCCTCGCCCGCATAAAGGATCGCGCGCGAAGAAGAAACCAGCATACCGCCGCCTTCCCCTGCAACCACCATTTCTTTTACATCAGCGCCTTGGGCGCCTACGCCGGGTAGTAAAAACGTCATATCGCCACAAATTTCGCGAATCTCCCGGAGTTCTTCAGATCTCGTTGCACCAACCACGAGCCCTACGTTGTTATTGGCGTTCCAGTGATCACGAGCTTGCGTGGCGACGTGTTCATAAAGTGTCTGACCGCCTTCCAGCACAAGGTTCTGCAGGTCACTGCCACCGGGGTTTGACGTTCTGCAAAGTATGAACACACCCCTGTCTGCATAGTCCAGGTAGGGATCCATCGAATCCTTACCCAGGTAAGGATTCACGGTGGTCGCATCTGCATCGTATCGCTCAAATACTTCCCGGGCGTACATCTCTGCGGTGCTTCCAACATCGCCGCGCTTGGCATCAAGAAGGACCGGCACATTGTGATTTTTGACGTATTCAATGGTGGCGAGTAATTCGTCTTCTGCTGCTTCGCTGGCGTAGTGCGCGATTTGCGGTTTGTAGCAGGAAGCCAGATCGAGCGTGGCATCGATAATCGCCTTATTAAACTCAAATATTGGCTGCGAAGACTGTTTACAGACTTCAGGGATACGGCTGAGGTCCGGGTCCAGGCCAATACAGAGCCTTGACCCAACTGACTTCTGGCGCTCCAGCAAACGGTCAAAAAATGTCGTGGATGTCTCAATGGCGGTTGCGTTAATAGTTTCCTACCTTCTTAGTTCGACGCCAGTTGTCCTGATGCCCTGATAAAATTACATTGTTTAGCGCACTTAATAGTCACGGCCAATAGACGCTCCAGGTGTGACGACGTCACACAAGGTCAGTGAAGCGACGCGCGTAGACCGTAAGTATAGCCGAAGCATGGACGTGGATCGAGCAAAAAATGTCCATTAAGTCATTGTTTTTAAACGTTATTGCGGATTTTCAAAGAGTTGCCGCGAAAATCACCGCTACTCGTATGAAGTAGCAATGCAAAGCCCAGAAAACTAACCGGCTAAAAACACCCAGGATTAGCGCGCTTTGCAACGGCGGGCATGGTGATGCGCAATAAAATAAACCTGGCTCGGAAGATAATCGAAGTGAAAGCAGGCAAGGTTTCTACGATGATCGAGGCCGGGCTGCAGGATGGGCTGGTGACTGACATCAAGATGTTAGAAGCACGTCCATTAGCACTAGGGAGCAGTTGAGCTGTTATTTTCACTGATTGATCGGCTTTTGCTTAGTCCAGTGTCGAGATTTTAGCGCCGCCGGGCGTATCCTCGATGGCATATCCCAGCTTATTAACAGCATCTCGGAGTTCATCCGACCGTACCCAGTCTTTGGACGCTCTGGCAGCTTCCCTGGCTTTAACCAGTTCCTCGACTTCGTCCGGTACATTAACCTGGTCCATTGTCCAATTGGCAATATCCAGGCCTAGAATTTCATCACATCGAAGCAATGTCGCTTTCTTCACATCGTTCGGAAGATTTGATCGAACCAACTCCCAAATGACCGCCAGCGCTCTTGGCATATTCAAGTCATCATTCAAGCAGTCAAAATAACGCGTAAGAGTCTCCTCGTCTGCTGTTCCAGGCTCACCCCAGGCAAAAGCAGTTTCATACAACCGGGTGAGCGCTGTCTTCGCTGCGTCAAGACTCTCCAGACTAAAGGACATCTGACTTCGATAGTGAGCCGTCAGGCAAAAGTAGCGATAGACCAGAGGGCTGAACCCCTTTTCGCCAATAACATCCAGCGTCAAAAAGTCACCTGTCGATTTGGACATCTTTGATTTATTCATCTGCAGGAAATAACCATGCATCCAGAAGTTAGCCAGTCGAGTGCCTTTAGAAGCTTCGGTTTGAGCTATTTCGTTCGTATGATGAATGGGAATGTGGTCTTCACCCCCACAGTGGATATCGAAATAATCACCGAGATACTTCGCGGACATCGCCGAACATTCGATATGCCAACCTGGAAACCCCCTGCCCCAGGGGCTATCCCATTCCATCTGGCGCTGTTCTTCCGGCGGTGAAAACTTCCACAGCGCGAAATCAGTCACGAACCTCCGCTCGCCTAACTTAACCCGTGCACCTGCCTGCAGGCCTTCGACGTCCAGACGGGCCAGGTGGCCATAGCTCTTGAGCTTTCTTGAGTCGAAGTAGATTCCGTCACTGGTCGCATACGTATACCCCTTCCGTTCCAGATCCATTACAAACTCGATCTGTTCCGGGATGTGGTCTGTTGCCTTACACCAAATAGAAGGTGCCAGAATATTGAGCTTTTCAAGGTCTTCCTGGAACGCGTTGGTATAAAATTCGGCAAGTTCCCAGGCTGTCATACCGGTTCGTTTTGTGCCCAGCTCCATTTTGTCTTCGCCCGTATCCGCATCGGATGTGAGGTGGCCGACATCAGTGATGTTGATGATATGGTTGACGTCATAGCCGTTTGCGACAAGGACGCGTATCAGAAGGTCCTCGAAAAGGTAGGTACGCAGGTTTCCAATATGGGAAAAGGTGTAGACAGTTGGTCCGCAGGCATAGATGCCCACCTTGTTGTCGACAAGGGGTTCAAACGGACGAACTTTTCGTTCGTAGGTATCAAATAGTTGCAGGTTCATCACAATATCTATGCCGAGCAATGGCCCGCATCATAATGGTTTATGCCATGATCTCAAGCGGCAGGGGACTGCTTGGGGAAACGCTGTTCCATAATTCGTTCGACGGTCTCTACAATCACCTGGGTCTGCGACTCTATTTCTATATTGACAGGGTCCCCGGCCTTCAGCAGGGCAAAGTTCGTTCGCGCCAAAGTTTCAGGAATAAGGTTGATGGCAAACTGATGCTTTTGCCTATCCAGGGCCGCCACGGTCAGGCTGCAGCCATTAACAGCCAGAAAACCCTTTTCGAACACAAATTTCAGCCAATCCGGGTTGCCTTTAAAGGTAAGCCTTTTGTTATTTGAGCTCTCTTCTATCGATACGAGTTCAGAGGTCCCGACAATGTGCCCGGACAGAATATGCCCCCCTACTTCGGCACCAGATTTGGCGCTACGCTCGATATTGACCTGGGTCCCAGCCTCGATGAATTGAATGTTAGACAATGCCAGTGTCTCGGCAATCGCATCAAAAGACACCTTCCTCTCCTCAATTCTGGTAACCGTGAAACAAACGCCATTGACCGCAACGCTCGCGCCGGTTTCAAGTGCTTGAAGCAATTCGTCAGGGAACTCGATTGTAAAAGTATACAATCCTTCCTTCTTTTCAACAGCCCCGACAGGGCGGCAGGATTGTACGATGCCGGTATACATGGGTTCTCCTAGAAATCTGGATAGTACTCTTGCACAGTTCGCAGGTAGTATTGCAAAGAGGATGCTGCTGCCGGCTTGACACTGGCAGCGTATTTGACCCTGACCTCATGAAAATGAAGCAGGCCATAGCGTCCCCGCTCAGCCTGATCGAGACCTTGCATACAGGCCATAAAGCCGCCTTCTTTAAGGTGGGACTTAGCGTGGCGCTTGATCAGGTTCAGGTCTGGTAGTTCTTGATTGTGCATGTGCGAAACGATAGTCAGGGCCGCAGGTTGTGTCAATGATAAACCAAAGGATAATATGCATTAAAAAACATATCTATCTAATTGATAAATAAATATTTATTATCACATTCATTTTAATATGGGCAGCCATCACATTGATTGATCTAAGAAGCGATACGGTCACCCAGCCTTCTGTAGAGATGCGGCAGGCTATGGCGGCCGCCGAGACCGGCGATGACGTCTATGGCGAAGACCCAACAGTCATCCAGCTTGAAAAACTCGCTACATCGCTGACAGGAAAAGAGGCCGCCCTGTTTGTGAGCAGCGGTACCCAGGGCAACCTGCTTGCCCTGTTGAGTCACTGTGAACGCGGCGATGAGTACATCGCCGGCAATGATGCCCATACCTACCGCTTCGAGGCGGGCGGTGGTGCGGTTTTGGGTGGTATCCAACCCCAACCGATTCCCTTCAATGAGCGTGGTGAACTAGAGATCGAGGCCATCAGGCAGGTGATCAAACCGGACGATTATCATTTTGCGAAAACGAAGCTGGTATGCCTTGAAAACACTACCGCCGGGAAAGTTTTGGCGCTCGATTACCTGTCTGAATTTTCAGATTTTGCTCTTTCCCAGGGGCTAGGCAGGCACCTGGATGGTGCGCGGGTGTTCAATGCCTCCGTGCAACTCGGGGTTAATGTGAAGGAAATTAGCCAGTATTTCGACAGTATGTCGATTTGCTTGTCCAAAGGTCTCGCCGCCCCGGTTGGTTCACTACTGGTAGGCAGCAATGAGTTAATTTCAAAAGCCCGGCGCTGGCGAAAGATGGTGGGCGGTGGTATGCGACAGGCGGGTATTCTTGCAGCGGCAGGTATCTACGCTCTGGAACATAATATCAATCGACTTGCTGAAGATCACCAACACGCATCAGCGTTGGCTAAAGCACTTGCCCAGCTGTCTTCATTCAAGCTTCATTCAATGCCAGTCACCAACATGGTGCTCCTGGACCTTGAAGCAGAACGATATAAATCCCTGCAGCAGTACCTCGCAGACAATGGTGTGAAGACGTCTACCCAGCGATGGGTAATGCACCGTGATGTATCCAGTGCCAATATCGATCAGTTGATAGAGCTTTGTCGCAATTTCGATCAACGGGTCTGAACGGGATATCCGCATGAAAACTATCATCCTGGTGACCGGCAGCACCGCCATTGACCAGACCGGCATCTATGACGGCTCCTTCGAGGACTATCAGGCTAATTATGCTATCAAGGCGTTCAACATTTCCTTCCAGCTTGCAGATATGCGGACCAGCTTCGGGGGTTGCGCGCCCAACATTGCTCACGGATTAACTCAACTGGGTATTGATGCCATTCCGTTGTCATCCGCGGGACGTAACTTCGTTGACCAGTACAAGGCCCATCTTATTAACCTGGGGATTAATATTGATTTCATCGCGGTTGCTGACGATGTCGCAAACTGTGCCAGTTGCATGATGATTAACGACGCCCACGGAAACCAGGTCATCGGTTTCTATCCCGGACCGGATAATCCCAGGCGTCAATCACCGGAAACGCTGCCGTTCATCGATAATATTGTGCTCACTATTCTTGGACCTGAGAAACCTGAACTAACCCTTCGACAGGGCAGAATTCTGTTTGAACACAATGTTCCCCTGATGGTAGACCCAGGACAGGTCATTTCTGCTTTTTCCAGGGATCAGATTCGCGAACTGCTGAAGCTCGCGCGATATCTTGTCATTAACCATCATGAATTCGAGGTACTGAAGACAAATGGTGGGTTGACCGACAAGGAAGTCTTTGGCCAGGTGCCGGAAGTGGTTTTGACCCGTGGCGATAAAGGCGTAGCGATTTATTCCGGTGGAGGTATTTGCCACGTGGATGCTGTGCCTGACGTGAAGGTTAATGAAGTCACTGGATGCGGCGACGCATTCCGCGCGGGCTATGCCTACGGAATTGTGAATAATCTTAATCTGACAGAACGCGCCCAGGCTGGTTGCATCATGGCTGCCCGAAACCTGGAAAACCCAGAGACCCAGCGCTATAGAATTACAGCGGCAGAGCTCGACGCACTACGAACAACAATATACGGCTAGTCTACTGCCCGACCGTTAGACGTGTATTTATCGCTGCTACAACTGCGGCAATTGAATTGGGTGGAACGTCTTTTGTCATAACGAAGCCGACGCCGGTCTGGACGTTGCCCCGCAGGTTTCAAGCCAGATCATCGATAACCCCCAGCCATTCATCCTTGAGCATAGCTTGAGCACAGCATGTGAAAAAAGTAGCGGTGGGGCTGGCGCATGGCCTCTCTGTATGCCAGCATTCGCGTTCTTTGTTACAAACCACTGCCTTTAAAACACCAAAAATAAAAAACCACATGGGCATCTAATGGCTTCTGGAACCATCATATTTCTTAACGGCACCTCGAGTGCCGGAAAGACAACACTAGCGTACGCACTACAGGAACGATTGGAAGAACCCTTTCAACATGTAGCACTTGACCAGTTCCGTGATGGACTTCCGGCAAAGTTTCGCGGCCTTAATGCGCCCGCGGGAACACCGGGAGAGCGTGGCTTGAACATTGTTCCCGTCAAGGTCGCTGGCGATAAAGCCTATACCGAGGTCAGGTTTGGCGAGGTGGGCCAAAAGTTGCTTAAGGGTATGCGCAGGGCAATCCTCACCTTGGCGCTGGAAGGTAATAACATCATTATTGATGACATCATTCTTAATCAATCTTTCCTGGACGATTACCTGGATGTAATGGCCAACGAGCAATTGTATTTCGTTGGAGTCCGTTGCCCACTTTCGGTCATCGAACAACGTGAGTCACAGCGACTGGGAAGATTTCCAGGGACAGCAGAAAGTCATTTTATCTCGTGCCATGCTCATGACACTTACGACGTACAGGTCGACACCTCTACCACCTCGCCTGAGGCGTGTGCTGAGCTCATCGCCAAACGAATCGCCACCGGTCCCCCTGTAGCATTCAGGCAGCTTACTGGTTAAGCAATGCTGGCAATACCTCTGAAGTTATAGGTCGCGATTCGTGGACCTTCAAGGTAACCCTTCTCGATTTCATCGAAGTTAAAACCGGATCCCTCGTAGAGTGATTCGATTTTTCGATTCAGGTGGCAGCCACCACCGATCACATTCCAAACCGGGTTTATACGCGCCTGCCACTTTGCGATGTTAACGTCGGGCGCCTCGCCATGTTCTGCAAAGATAACCTTGCCGCGAGGTTTTAGTACCCGTTTGATTTCCATCAAAGCCTGTCTCGGGTCCGGAATGGTACACAGCGTCCAGGTCATCACAACGGTGTCAAAACTGTTGTTGTCCGCCGGGATTTCCTCGCCGCTAAGGCCGATGAAATTTACATCTATGCCCTCCTTTTCAGCGACTTCTCGCGCATAGGCTTGTAGTTCGAGGGAAGGGTCGAGCCCAGTGACATGAACAGATTTTTCGTAGAACGGCAGGTTAAGACCCGAACCAATGCCTACTTCGAGCACTTTACCCTCAGCCAACGGTACCAGGCGTTCCCGCAATGCTTTCATCGCTGGTGCTTTCATCGCAAGATTCAGTAGTTTAGGCAGGAAGTACTTTTCGTAGATACCCATTACCGGATTCCTCTGTGGCTGTCTCAGGAACGGTTACTTTGCCAAAAATGAAGAATCTTTGACAGATTGGTTTGGAAATCAAGGGGGAGTATGCTCGATAACTGCCCTACTGGAGATGGCTATGAATGATACTCGGGTACCGGATACTGTCGCGGCACTTCGTGAACTGATCCACACCAGCAATAACATCGTTGTATTTACAGGAGCAGGAATTTCAACAGAATCCGGCATCCCGGATTTTCGCGGCCCGAAGGGCGTCTGGAACACGCAAACCCCGATAGATTTTCGTGATTTCGTTGCCTCGGAGGAAGTCAGGCGTGAGTCGTGGAGCAGGAAGTTCTCCGGTGAGATGAAGCTCGAAGATGCTGCACCGAATGCAGGCCACCTTGCTATAACTTCCCTCGTTAAGGCCGGTAAGGTTAGTCACGTCATTACACAGAATGTTGATGGCTTGCATCAAAAGTCAGGCACACCGGACGACCAGGTCATAGAGTTACACGGAAATGCCAGTTATGCGTCCTGCCTTTCCTGCGGCAAAAGATTGGAGCTTGAACCTATAAAATCAGTTTTTCTCGAACACGGAACATTACCCTATTGCCCCGACTGCGGCGGCATCGTTAAGACCGCCACCATTTCGTTCGGCCAGTCGATGCCCGATACCGAGATGCAAAAAGCTGAAGCTGCTTCATTGAGCTGTGATCTGTTTCTCGCCATAGGGTCTTCGCTAGTGGTTTATCCCGCGGCAGGCTTTCCAAGGCTGGCCAAGGAAAATGGTGCGGGGCTGGTCATTATTAACGAACAGGAAACAGACCTGGACCCGTTCTGCGATCTGGTATTACATGAGCAGATCGGAACAACCCTATCCCGGGCTGTTGGCTAGCAAGATTTCCGTTCAGTCTTCCATTGCTTCAAGCAAGACCTGGAAATCCAGGGGTTTGCTGACTTTGCCATGATCACTAGAATCCGAATCCTCGCTCAGTACAATCAGGCCAAGGTCTGGCGAAGCTGTTTTTAGCGTCGCCACCAGGCTGGCATCATTTTCACAGATGAGACCTTCGTCTACGACTGCCTTTTGAATGCTATGTTCGTTGACGCGGAAATATTTCAAGGCGGTATTAGGGTCCGAGAAGCCAACGACTTTGTATCCTTCATCTCTTAACAGTTCAGAGATGAGCTCAGTCAGTGCATCGTTTTGATCAGCGACAAGCACGGAGCCCTTCTTCTTTTCCGTTTTATTATTAGTAACAACCCGATGCATCGCGCTCAGGTTCTTTGTCAGTTCGTGTTGATACTGCCTGACCGTATTTAGCTTATCTGAGTCAAGCGTATCGCTATCAGCCAGAATAACGTCCAGTAATTCCGAATAACCGGCGGCCGTAATCGACAGCTGACGAATTTGCCTCATTTTCTTCGAATCGGGGTGTTTCAGTCGTCTAATCTGGTCTGCAAGCATCAGTTGTTCCGAAACATCCACCAGCCAGACATAGAAGTCGCCATTGTTTTCTTCAAAACTCGCACGACATCTCTTTTCACCATGCTGAAATTCCAGTCTGTATAGCTGTGACTCAGGTTGGTGACGAACGTGATCGACGAACTTTTCGTTAAGATTTGCAATGTAACTCGTTAGCGTAGTGCCAGCCGAAAGGCCCATGGCGACTGCCTTCTCGTTTGCCTGTCTAATAAAATCATCATCATCAAGCACTACCAGCGCAACCGGAGAAGTTTGTAATACCGCATTCAGCTCAATCACCCGGGTCTGTCCCGATAGTAAAAACCAGTGAACGATTGAAATTGACGCCTATCACAACGTGTAATCCTGCGCTGTGAAGATGACTCAGCATTGTTTTCCAGGGCGATTGCGCACCAACCCTGGACAGGGAATGATCTTCGTTGACCAGCGCATCAAGGTCAGTTCTGGCCAAGGTCAGGCCTGTGAAGGTTAGAGTAAAGGTCGATGGAATAAACAGACTTGCGCCACAAAGCGAGCAAACTGGCTCAAAAGCTGCCCGGGCCAATTCAATATCTGAATCTATCCCCTCCTCCCTCAGGCACTCCTTGATCTCCTTTAGTATCGGTGCGAGCCTCTGTGCTCGTGGAAATTGAATCGTGGAGTCTTCCTTTAACTTAAGGTCATGCTGAATGGCGATTGTTTGCAGGTAAATAATTGGCAGGAAACCCTTTGTAGCTTCAGCCCTATCGACCAGGCGAACCTCTGTCCGGATAGCGCCTTCGAACGTTGCCAATATAACGTGTTCTACTGAGTGAATCACACCAGCCGGCGTTACTAATCGATAATAAAGCCTGTGTGGCGGCTCAATAGCCGGGTGTAGTAATACCTGCTGAACTGTTTCCCTGTCCTCATCAAAAATTGCCTGCACCCAGGACTGTATATTATTGATCTCGTAAGTTGAAAAAAACCTCGCGCTACCGGTGATTGCGCCAGACACAAGATCAATCGTAAGCTCATCGCCTGGCGAAGCCGGGGAAAAACTCTCCTGACGGATACTTTGTATTTGTGTCAATTTCAGTTTTTCCACGTCAATAACCCCCCGAAGTTAGATGATAGCAATCATTAGCACAACTCATGCATCCAGTTTGCTAGAATTCAGGGACCTTCAACGACCCGTGTCTATGTTTTGCTAAATAATTTAACTTTTCAGGTATTTATCGCGGCCACACTTGGCATCGTTCTGGCGCTCGGTTATCAGCTGATAGAACCAAATGGCATTGAATTGGTCGATAACAGTATCAGCCTGCTTAAAGGCGCTTTCCTGGCGTTGCTTAAAATGCTGATTGCGCCAATGATATTTTTCTCATTAATCGGTGGCATTATTTCGATCGGTAGCGTCGTTCGATTGAGACAGTTGGGGGGAATAACCGTTGGTTACTATCTTCTGACGACCGGCCTAGCGATTACCCTGGCGCTGGTTGCTGTTGTCTTCGTGCATCCATGGACCGCCTACCCTCCCATTATGGCATCGATGGTAGATGCCTCTAGCACCAGGCTACTGGAGCCTGGCAGTGATTCGATTCTTGCGGTACTCGAGACCATGGCATCACTGGCGTTCACCAACCCTTTCAGTGCGCTGGTAAACCTTAACATCCTGGGCATTGTTACCAACGCGCTATTCATGGGCGTCGCAATGGTGCTTGTCCTGGACGAGAACAGCCCGCTCTTCCGTCTGGTAGTAGATGCAAACAAAATTATTATTCAGGTGCTGCGCTGGGTGATCCGGGTTTTGCCCATTGGGATTTTTGCCATTCTGTTTGATTTCACGGTCTCGCTATCTGGCGATGATGGCAAGGGCGGTACTTTCCTGACACAGTTATTTCAGTTTGGTTTGCTGGTCGTCACCATGACGTTGATTCATGGCCTAATTGTGCTGCCCGCCATTGCCTGGATAACAACCAGGATGTCACCACTGGAACTGCTTAAAAAAATCACCAGTCCGCTCCTTGTGGCATTCAGCACCTCGTCGTCAGCGGCTACCCTGCCTGTGTCAATGAGGACTGCGGAGGACAATCTTGACGTTTCCCCAGGTGTTGCGAGTTTCGTATTACCACTTGGTGCAACGATGAATATGGATGGTACCGCGCTATTTGAGGCAGTTGCGGCCATTTTTCTAGCCTATCTTTACGGCATTGAACTTTCAGGTGTCATGGTAGTGACGGTCTTTCTGATGGCGATGGTTGCATCGATCGGGGCGCCAGGTATGCCTTCTGCATCAATGTCGGGCATGCAGATGGTCATGCTGGCTATCGGTATTCCCTTGGAGGCGATCGCGATACTGCTCGTGATTGAACGACCGCTGGACACGATCCGCACATCTGTCAATGTCGAAGGAGACCTGATTGGCTCTCTGATCGTTGACCGATACCTTAAACGTTAGCCAAGCGCTCAGTCGCGCGGTAGCCCATCCTGCAGAATCAATCTGGCGAAGTAGTGCAGGAACTCTTTATGATTTGCCGTCACCTGCTGGCGCGTTAACGAATCGTCACCTTTTTTGCTGACGATGAACTCATAACAGTTGGTGAGCGTTTCACCGGTTCCCACCAGTTCGCCAATATATTCGTTTAGAAAATCATGCAGGTCCGGCAGGTCCGACTCATCAATCCCGGACCGATCCGGATCAAGTACCGCATTGCCCCAAACGGTCGCAATCATGACCTGGAACTTCTCTTTATCTACAAACTCATCAGCAATCTGGCAGCGATTGATGATTTCTTCGACTGCAGGAGTGAATCTGCTTCTCATTTCTTTTATAGGCATACTTTTTTTGGGACTTGCACCTGTGCGTCTGGATTCTAAACTACCCTTCATGGATGCGGTATCTGAAAATCCCGAACAGCGAAAAATTATTCATGTCGATATGGATTGTTTCTATGCAGCTGTTGAGATGAGAGACAAGCAGGAACTGCGAGGCATTCCACTTGCGGTCGGTGGCTCTGCCGATCGTCGCGGCGTGATCGCCACCTGTAATTACCAGGCTAGAGAGTTCGGTATACATTCAGCAATGGCAACCGCCTATGCCCGGAGGCTCTGTCCAGACCTCAAGGTAGTTCCCGGACGAATGTCTTACTACCAGGAGGTGTCTCGCCAGATCAGGGCGATTTTCAGACGATATACAAGGCTTATCGAGCCACTTAGCCTTGACGAGGCGTTTCTGGATGTCACTGATACGTTGCTCTGCCATGGGAGCGCAACGCTAATGGCCGAGGAGATTCGGGGGTCAATCAAGCGAGAGCTGAATCTAACGGCATCCGCGGGTGTTGCACCTAACAAGTTCATCGCCAAAATTTGTAGCGATGAAAACAAACCCGACGGACAGTTCGTTGTTACCCCTGCGGACGTTGACAATTTCTGTCGGGACCTTCCTCTACGAAAAATTCCAGGCGTAGGGAAAGTGACCGTAAAAAGGCTAGAAGGAATTGGCCTGAAAACCTGCAAAGATGTTCGGGCGCTCGGCGAGGAAGAATGTGTCAGGCGTCTCGGGAGCCTGGGTGCCCTGCTGTATAAAAGGTCGTTTGGAATCGACGACCGGAAATTAACAACCCAGTGGGTTCGTAAAAGCGTTAGCGTTGAAAGAACTTTCCCTGAAGATATCCCGTTTTATGAACAGGCCGAAGAACCACTACGCAGTCTTTACATCGAACTGGAACGAAGAATGGAAAAACACGCTGAACGCCGGATTAAGAACCAACAAGTTAAACTCAAATTTGCCGATTTCACCCAGACGACCATCGAGCGTTCGTCGGGCAATCTGGATATCAGCCTTTTCTCAGATTTGTTGCCGCTAGCCTGGGAGCGAGGGCATGGTCAGGGGATCCGATTACTGGGGCTGGGCGTCTCCTTCCGTGATGACGACGTAATCGCCGAAGAGTCGCAGATGACACTTTTTTAGCCCGATTCCTATACTTCGCCAGAGCTTTCAGTATGATTATCGCCTTTCCTGCAAGTACCCCAATACCATATGCGCAAAACAAAGATCATCTGCACGATCGGGCCTGCGACAGACAGCTACCCCATGCTGGAGAAACTTTCGCATGCGGGTATGGATATAGTCCGCCTTAACATGTCCCATGGCACTCATGAGACAGCCGCGCAGGTCATAAAATCAGTTCGAACCCTGAACCGTAAAGCGAACACACCCGTCGCAGTGATGCTTGATACACAAGGTCCTGAAATCAGAACCGGGGATATTGCGAATGACCTGGAAATGAAGAATGGTTCCGTTATTACTATCAGTGTCCGCGACAGTATTGACGTCGAGGAGTCATCCTTTCACATCAACTACGACGATTTGATGAACACAGTGGATGTTGGTGACCGAATCACCGTCGATAACGGCATCATCAACCTGCAAGTCCTGAGGAAGAATGAGAACTCCACCATGGACTGCAAGGTCATTGATGGCGGAATCCTGAAGAGCAAGAGACATGTAAACCTGCCTGGGATACGAGTCAACCTGCCGGCCATTACGAAAAAAGACCGCGCTGACATCCTTTTCGGCATGGAACAGCAGGTCGACTTCATCGCGCTTTCCTTCGTCCGCGAGGCGAAAGACATCCTTGAATTAAAAGAGCTGATGGGTGAAAAGGCAGGCAAGATCAAAATTATCGCCAAGATTGAAGATCAGTCAGGTGTTGAGAATATTAACGAAATAATTGCAGCTGCAGACGGAATAATGGTCGCACGTGGTGACCTGGGTGTAGAGATCAATGTGGCGGAGTTGCCGAATGTTCAACGGCGGATAGTTCAGCTGTGTGCTGAAGCAGGCAAGCGAGTCATTGTCGCAACCCACCTTCTCGAATCAATGATCGTCAACCCTATTCCGACAAGGGCGGAAGTTACAGACGTCGCCAATGCTATCTACGAAGAAGTCGACGCCGTAATGTTGTCCGGCGAAACGACGGTAGGAAAACACCCCGTTCGGTGCGTGCAACAACTCGACGAGATTGCTGAAGCCACCGAGCCATTCACAGGTCTTGGATTTACCAAGCAACTGACAGAAACGAATGACAAGCAAAGTCTGGCGGTGACCGCCGTTCAGCTTGCAGAAACTCTTGGTGCCAAAGGGATTATCGTCATCACCCGACGTGGTTTGATGGCAGATTATGTGACTAATTGTCATCCACAGAAAACCAGAATCTTTGCCTTTACCAATGATTCCCAGACCCGGCGCCGGCTTATTCTTAACCGGAACCTGACACCTTACCGAACGGCATTCAGCTCCGACCCTGAAAAGACCCTACAAACCTCTTTTGATGTGCTTAAGGAGCGCGCCGGATTACAAAGCAACGACAAAGTTGTTGTGATCTCCGACGTGCTGGCAGGCACGGGTATTGAAGCTATCCAGATCCGGCACCTTCCCTGATCTGTTACCTGAACGCTTAGCTAAACAAAAGTTCCGCGACATCCTGGTAGTCTGAAGCGAAATGGACCTCCAGGTTTTCTTTCAGGTAATCCGGCATCTCGTCATAATCCCGTTCATTGTCTTTCGGTAGTATTACTTCTGCTATTCCAGCCCTTTTGGCAGCAATAACCTTTTCCTTGACCCCGCCGACCGGAAGCACTTTACCCGTGAGGGTTAACTCGCCGGTCATCGCTACATTTCGGGTTATAGGCTTACCTAGAGCCAGTGACGTCAGTGATGATGCCATCGTTACTCCGGCGCTCGGACCGTCCTTCGGCGTTGCGCCCTCCGGCACATGCAGGTGGATCATTGCCTTATCAAAGAAGGTTTCCGAGATCCCCAGGTGTTTCAGGTTTCCGGCTACATAGCTGTAGGCGATTTCAGCTGATTCCTGCATAACGCTACCCAGCTGACCAGTCTGTTTGAAGCCGCGATTACTGTCGTGAACGACCGATGCTTCTACCGCAAGCGTGGTACCGCCCATAGAGGTCCAGGCCAATCCGTTAACGACACCTACGCCCTTCCTAGGACTTTGCTTACGGAATATCGGTGCGCCAAGGATTTGCCCCACTTCTTTTGTACCAATAAAGATTTTTTCTTTTGTTTTTTCCAGAAGATGAACCACAGAGCTTCTGACGATCCGACTAAGCTGCTTGTCAAGGTTTCGGACGCCCGCCTCCCTCGCGTAGCCTTCGACCACCATCTTAAGCGCTGCACTAGATATCCGTAACTTGCCTAGCGGTACACGCGCGCGCTCAAGCTGCCGCTTCCACAAGTGCTTTTTAGCAATGCCAAGCTTTTCTGATGTCAGGTAACCGGCCAATCTGATGACTTCCATACGGTCCAGTAGGGGCCCCGGGATGGTATCTAGTTGGTTCGCCGTGCAAACAAAAAGTACTTTTGACAGGTCAACTCGCAGGTCCAGATAGTGGTCCAGAAACTCCGCGTTTTGTTCCGGGTCTAGCACTTCCAGCAATGCAGAAGCCGGGTCTCCCTGGTAGGCAGAGCCAATCTTGTCGATTTCATCAAGCATGATGACAGGGTTTTGCACACCGACTTCCTTGAGCGATTGAATAATCTTCCCTGGCATGGCGCCGACATAGGTCCGTCTGTGTCCCTTTATTTCCGCTTCATCTCGCATACCTCCGAGACTGAAGCGATAGAACTTGCGGCCCAGAGCCTCAGCTACAGACTTCCCGATTGACGTTTTCCCAACGCCGGGTGGGCCAACCAGCACCAGAATAGAACCGGAGATTTCACCGCGATAGGCGCCGACAGCCAGAAACTCAATGATCCTCTGCTTAACGTCATCTAGACCTTCATGGTCACGATCGAGAATTTGACGCGCATGAGCGAGATCTAAGCGGTCTTCTGATGACACACCCCACGGCACCGCAGTGATCGAATCCAGGTAGTTTCTGGTAACGCCGTACTCAGCTGATGCAGGTTCAAGGACTTGAAGTTTGTCCATCTCGTCATCAATCCGCTGCTGGACATGCTCAGGAATAAGCTTATCAACCAGCCGTTCCGCGAAAGTATCTGAATCAGACTCGCGATCGTCCTTCGATATACCAAGTTCTTTCTGGATAACGCTAAGTTGTTGGCGAAGGAAAAACTCTCTTTGTTGGCCCGATAACTCTTCTTGTACCTGATCCGTGATCTTCGCCTGCAACCTGCTGACTTCCAGTTCCTTGTTGAGCAGCAGCAGGGCCTTTTCCATACGCGCCAATAGAGGAAATGTTTCCAGTACTTCCTGCAGATCCACTGCGCTGGCGGAAGTAATCGCCGCAGCAAAATCCGTCAAAGGTGAAGGTTCGTTAGGATTGAAATGGTTGAGGTACTCTTTTAGCTCTTCATTGTACAAAGGGTTCAGAGACATGAGTTCCTTGATGCCACTAATCAGCGACATGGCATAGGCTCGAAGTTGACTATCATCGGCATCCGCTGCTTCATTGGGATACTCAACTCGAACAACATAGGGGGGTGTTTTGCTGATCCATTCTGTAATGCGAAACCTTCTAAGTCCCTTCGCAATAAACTGAATCTTGTCTTCGGCTTGATGAACCCGGAGTACCCTGGCAACGCAGCCAATCGATGCAATATCTTCGGGTCCGGGAATTTTATGCTCGCCAGGCAATGCATAGCTGAGGGCAACCAATTTGTGTGTACTATCAGCAACAACCTTGATCCCTTCTCCCCAGGGGACCTGGTCGACCACAACAGGCTGAACCAGCACCGGGAAATAGGGTCGGGATGCGAGGGGAACTAGCTGCAGCGTTTCAGGCAGAATCTCTTCGGGCCTCGCCGGTGGCGACGCTGTGTCTTTTGGAATAAATTCCGTACTGTTTTCGGGTTGGTTCATCACTTGGCTCGTCACTATGGCAGTTGAGTCCTTATGTTGGGATGAAATTCACCTTTTCAAGTCGCGCGCCCTGAACGTTCATGGACTAATTGCTGGCAGATCAAGCCAGCCACTATTAGCGTAAGACCCGCGGTGGTAGCTAAGGTTACTGGCTCTTTCAGAATGAAATGAATAAAAACGAGCGAAATAAACGGCGAGAGAAAAACCAGGTTGCTCACCCGAGACGCGTTATTGCTTAGCTTCAGCGCTGTGGACCAAAAGAGGAATCCTGCAGCCATTTCCGCCACGCCCACGTAGCTGGCCGCTAGCACTCCATTAAATGGCATTTCGAAGTCTGAAAATACATAGCAGCCGGCGGCGGTGACCGGCAACGCGACAAGAAAATTAAGGCAGAGGCCCACCATCGGCTCGCGGCCGTCTTTGATGTTAAGTATCCAGTAGGCCGCCCATACAAAAGTAGATAACAGAGCGAGCACCACCCCAGTAGAACTCTCTACTTGCAGTGACGTGAAGTTCCCCCCTGTTGCGATGATCACCACACCGACATAACAAACACCGGCTGCGACGAAATCTATCCGTTGAATCTTTTGCTTCAAAAAAACCACTGCCATTAATGTCAACACAATAGCCCAACTGTAGTTAATGGAGAGCGCGACCTGTGCCGGCAGCAGATCGTAGGCGCGAAACAAAAGGTGGTAGTAAACGAAGGGATTAAGCAGTCCTGCCAGTAGCGTGAGCTTCCAGTGGCTACAAAAATTACGGACTAGTGTCGTAACACCAAACTTAAACAAGACCAGGGTGAGGAGGATCACCGATGCTGTCAGCGTTGCAAAAAACAGCAACTGATAGGTATCGACCAAAGACAGTGCTATCTTGAAGGCAGTCGCAACAGTAGACCAGCAAAGTACAGCGCCTAGCCCAAATAGCAGCGCTCGATGGTCTGAGGACAAGTTACTCAATTAAGTACTCCCAGGCCATGGTTAACAGCATTTACACAGGTCATTTTCTAGGTGCATTAATAAGGTGCATTAAGCCATTTTTCGCATCGCTGATACACGCGCCAGATAAAATAGGCATTTGGCTGCTTCTTCGTATAATCCAGCTGAAGCGTACCAGAATTCTAAGCAGAGCATAAAGAGATGGCCGGGGGCTCATACCACCGCTGCTTCCGTTACTGTAAACGTCACGTTGTTTTTAATTTACCTGAGCCCGAATATTGCAACTTCTATCTTTCGAAAACCTTGCGCCCTGTTGCTCGTCACTACTTTTGGCAAGACTACTTACCACAATATTCTGCAAAGTTTTTTGGAGTGTTCGCAAAACCAACCTGCTCTGCAAGCAACCACGGCCGCTCGCATTGTCTGGTTTCGGCGCACCAGGAATAGCCGGCTGACCCTATGCACCCATGCTTATCCCTGTCTGAACCAACCAGTCCGGCCTCATCATGAGCAGCCGGCATCTGGCCCGCACAGCCGACCAATAAAACACATAGTGCTATTGCGATGATTGATAGATTTTTCATTTTGTTGCCCTGACTTGTGCTGCGGCCGCCTACCAAGCGGCCTTGGCCCCGGCTCTGTCGTCAGCAAATGATGGCCAAACGTAAACGCCATGACCAGTAATGTTTCGTTTATTGATTTGCCGCACACTCGTTCTGGTCCTATTTAGGGTGTGAGTCTTCTGCCTGTGGTTGAGTTAAAGGGTCTTCTACCAGCGGACTTTTACCGCACCTACGCCCGACGACACTATGCGAAGCGCAACCAGTAGTCTTGCAGGGCATTTAAGCGCGTTTCGACTCACGTCGACAACGTTCGCCACAATATTTCACACGTGGCCAGTCTCGTGTCCATTTTTTTCGCCAGGCGAAGGTCCGACCACATCCCTGACAAACCTTTTTTGCCAAATGGAGTTTATGATGAGTCACGATCTAGTACCTCGACTGGCCAGCCGTAATAGTCCTGGCTATCGAGTGAGCCAGACGTGCTTTCCCTTGCCCATTGGCGGCGATAAACACCTCTCGGGTCCCAGATTTCGGCCTGCTTTTCAAGGTTGAAGTGGCGCCCACCACGTGGATCTGAACCGACACCGGCAATGTACTGCCAATTGCCCCAATTACTGCAGGGATCATAATCGACAAGTCGTTCCTCGAAATACCCCGCGCCGCATCGCCAATCCAGCCCAAGTTCATTGACAAGGCTACTGGCAGCGATCTGTCGACCCCGGTTACTCAAAAGACCTGTTTCATTAAGTTCCCGCATGCAGGCATTAACGATCGGCCAGGGCGTGTTGCCATCACACCACTTGAGGAACCGTTCTTGATAAAAAGTCGTCAGCGGTCGCTGCCCAGTGATACCGGTAAACTCGAACAGCGCACGACCGTGGTATCTTGCGTGCCAACGAAAGAATTCCCGCCACATGAGTTCAAAAGTAATCCAGCCTGTCGAATCATTAGCACCATTGATGGATTCATATTGGCCCAGCCGCTCAAAAACCTGCGTTGGTGAAATACAACCTAGTGCTAGCCAGGTGGAAAAACCCGTGGAAGAATGCTGACCAAACAAATCATTGCGAGTCTCTTTATAGGTAGAAGCACAATGGGTGCCGAAATACGCATCGACGTGTTCCTTTCCCGCGCTCGCCCCGCCACGCGGGATAACCGACTGGCCGGTTACCTGAAGGGCCAGACTGTCTAGCTCAAGATTTACGGGTTCTGGCAACCGTTCCGGCTCATGAATCATGGGTCTAAATGCTAGGGCATCAAGGGAACGGCGGAATTGCGAAAAAGTAGCTGGAAATGACTCCCCAAAGCTCACGGCCGGCAGAGGATATAAAGTCGAACTGTCGTACTCGTCGAATAAAATATCAGCAAACGCCTCGCTCAAGTATTGCCAGGCTGCCGTCTCGTTGCTGGTGTGTTGCCTGGTACGGACAACTCTGTCAAAGCGTCCAGCACGAAGAACGCCACTAACAACTTCCCTGGGGTTACCCGATAGAACGCTCAACGTTTGCCCGTGCTTGGCCAAGCTTTGTTGCAGGTCCAGTAAAGACTCCTGAACAAAACACCAGCGGCGTGCGCCCATACCTCGGTTACCAAAACGGTCAGTGCTAAAACGCTGCGGGTCAATGCAGAAAATGATTGTCAGGGTATCGTCCTGCGCAGCAGCCGCTAATGCAGGATTATCCTGTAAACGCAGGTCATCAGTAAGCCAGTAAAGCGTGTTCATGAATATAGATTAGATCCGATCGAGTGGAATGTGACAGCGAGCGTGGTTACCCATCCTCGCAGGTTGTGATGCATGGTCTGATAGTAGTGTGATTGCTGGCGTAACTAACTGGCTCAGCATGGTTGGCAAGGTTATACGGGCTGACACATCGGGCACCAGTAGATGCGGCGTGATGCAAGAATCGCTTTCTGGACGGGCACACCGCAGACTCTGCAGGGCTTACCGGATCTGGCGAAGACCGCAAAACGATCGCGCTCGTAGTTTCGCCCACCTTGCTTAGTGTTTTTTTGAACGAGCCTGGGGGGCAGCGTGATACCGCCGGTTCGATAGCTGCGCTGACTGATGTTAAGCGTGTTTCTGGCGAGTTTTCCCTTGGCTTGGGTTGATAGGTCGCGGGGCTTAGATAGCGGATGAATACCCGCAAAAAACAAAATTTCTGAACGCAGATAATTGCCAATGCCAGCGATAAAACCCTGATCGAGATAAATGGATGCTAATCGACGATTCTTGAACTCCGGCTTCTGCAGACGTTCCAATATGGTGTCTGGTTGCGTGCTTGAGGCGAACAAGTCAGGCCCCAAACGTTGCAGGAATGGATGTTGATCTATGCCCCCGGTATCCCAAAACGAGATGTCAGTTGCGCTATAGAGCAACGCGCTATGTTCTTTAGTGTGAAGCCCGATTCGCAGCGCTCGGTTTGTAGTCACTAACGCGCCCCTGGGCACGATCCGCCACAAGCCATAAAGCTGGTTGTGGGAATACAAGGTTTTACCCGAAGAAAAATGTGTTAAAAGGGCTTTCCCCTGACACTCTATAGCGGCCACCTTCTCGCCAACGATGTGCGTGCGCGCCCCCTTAAGCGCATCGTGATGCAGGTCAGCTGATTCTATCAGCCGACCTTCGAGCACTAGGGCTATGGCATCAGCAGCACGTTTGATTTCAGGACCTTCTGGCATAAAATTATTACGACTTATGATGACGAACGGATCAGTAAGTGAGGAATAGTTTCGTCATCCGCCTGGCTATCGGTTAATCGTCACAACGACCGATCGCCTATCGATTCGACGGTATGTCAGAATAGACTCCACTTTTAGCTTTTGAGTTTGAACCCTATGAGAACTGTATGCTTTGCGTTATTTGTTATAGCGGCATCGATGGCTGGGAACTCGTTTGCAGATCCTGCCCTTTACGACCTAATGATTCGCAACGTCACCACGATCGACCCAGTGGCGGGTCAACGGGACAATCAATCCGTATTTGTCAAAGACAATAAAATTGTTGCTGTTATTGACAGTCCCCAAATATCCGCGAGTTCGGTTTCTGGCGAAACTGCTGGCAACCTAATAGCGGCCAACATGATAGACGGCAGCGGGCGCTTCCTGATTCCCGGTCTTTGGGATATGCATGTGCACATCGTTTATGAACCAAGACTGATTGAGCAAATGCCTGCGCTATTCCTCGATTATGGCATTACCAGCGTCCGGGATACCGGCGCATTGCTTGGAAAGATTTCGCCAGAGATTGACCGTTGGCGTGAACTGGGTAGCGACGCGCCCGACATTTTCTTTAGCGGCCCACTGTTGGATGGAAGCCTTGTCGTTTATAACGGCGAAGGCCGACCGGAGATAGGCGTTGCCAACAGCACGGCATCTATCGCAGAAGCTCAGATCAAGAAACTAAAGGCAGCAGGTGTCGATTTCATCAAGATTTATGAATTGGTCAAACCTGACGTATTTCAGGCGATGGTTGATGCCGCTACGCGCGAGCAACTACCCATCGCGGCTCATATACCACTGTCGATGAGAGCAAATACCGCTGGACCATTAGTTGATTCAATGGAGCACCTACGCAATATTGAAATAGCCTGCGCTGATAATGCAGACGAACTTCACGGGTTGCGGACCCATACGCTGGATCAGCCAGGCACTCGTTCAGGCCACGAAGTTCGCAGCCACTTGCACAGCAGCCAGCGGCCGTTAGCACTGGAAACGGCCGACCCCAAATCTGAGCGATGTCAGCGGGTCATTCAAACGCTAACCAACACAATTCAAGTACCCACGCTGAGGCTTAACACCATCACCCGCTATTCACCGACACTGCGAAATGACTGGCTGATACACCTTGAACGATTACCCAAAGGTCTAGCTAAAGAATGGCGTGAGTCAGCTGATTATTGGGCGACAAGACCCTCGGCACTCGGCTACCTAATGTCAGATTGGAGTCTTGGCTTAGTCGCGGCGATGCATCAGCAGGATGTACCCATTGGGGCGGGTACCGATACACCAATAGCACAAGCCATTCCCGGGTACAGTTTGCACACGGAATTAGAGCGCTTGGTTGATGCCGGACTCACGACACAACAAGCACTTTTTTCTGCAACGATACGCCCGGCTGAATTCTTTAAATTGAATGGCTCAATGGGGCAAATCAGCGCAGGTATGGAAGCAGACCTGGTTTTACTGCGCAAGAACCCGCTCGTGGACATTCGGCACAGCCGCTCAATTGAGGCCGTGATCTCAAACGGCATACGCGTCAGGTGAGCTGTTTACCAGCGCTAGTCAGTTCATGGGTCAGCTCATGACCTCTTTAGTGCTACAACGTATTGTCACAGCACACATCTCTTGCCATCGAGCCGCGCTAGTCTGGATTACACATCAACACACTCTCTAAATCTCAAAGAATAGCCCTCATCTTTCTTGCTTGCGTCATGCTTGTAGGGTCGCTACTCCAGTACCTACCAAAGCCAACACAGGCACCTAAACAATCCCTAGCTGTAAGTTACGAAGGACAAGTGGTTAAGGTAACTGACGGCGATTCGATCACCATACTAAGTGCCAACAATCAGAAAGTCAGATTTCGTTTAACAGGCATAGCCGCGCCAGATGCAGATCAACCCTTCGGTAAAGAGTCAAAGCAAAGCCTCGCCGCTATGGTCTGAACCAGACCCTGTTGCGCCTTGGGATGGGAAGAGGAGTGATAGAACACAGCCTTAAATCACCCGGGCACACGATGGCCCTTTTACGACTTCACGCGCCGTCCTTAACCGCCTTTATCTCTTCAAGTCAGATCCACCAAGGCTGCTGGACCATAGCAAATCAAAAACCAAAAAAAGTACGCCTCAATAATATGCCAATTCGCCGTACCAAACTTGTTAGCTAAGCCTTTGCCGCGATGAAGAAGAAAAAGTAGATGGAAAATGTAGGAGATGATCGCGTAGGCAATAGATAGCACAGCAACTTCTAAAAGTGGGCCAACTGCACTGTAATCACCCAGTAATGAGGGTAAAAATACTTCATACCAAACGAGAGTTGCATACCCAGTCGCGAGGAAACACGCGAATACCATTGAAGATGATAGATTTGTTGAAAAATCACCCGGCCTTAAGAAACACAAACCAACGACTATTTCCCAAGAACGGTCATGTATGGTGATTGCTGATGATCATTCCAATTCACACCATCGTAGTGTGGTGATCCTTCTGGAGGTCATTGGCTGCAGAGGGCTGGATAGTTGGTACTGAGATAATTAAGTGGTGCCCGGGGCCGGGGTCGAACCGGCACTTCCTAACGGAAACAAGATTTTAAGTCTTGCGTGTCTACCAATTTCACCACCCGGGCACGGCGCGTAGTTTAACGGCGTCACGCCCAGTTCTCAATCAAACTTCGGGCTACGTTTTTCTTGGAGGGCTGCGACCCCCTCTGCCGCATCGTGACCCATAAAATTAAGCATCTCCAGCGCCAGGCTGGCATCAAAAGCTGGCGCAGCCTGAGTAATCCACAAATTGAGCGCCCGTTTGGTGAAACTTGCCGCATCCCGTGGTCCGGTAGCAATCTTGGTCGCAGTCTTCATGGCAAAATCCATCAGTTCATCTGCCGGGACAGCTTTACTGACCAGGCCAATCTGATCTGCAGTCTTACCGTCGATGAAATCTGCAGTCAGCAGGTAATACTTGGCTTTCGCCAGGCCACAAAGCATTGGCCAGATGATGTTCGCATGATCCCCTGCGGCAACGCCCAACCGAACATGCCCGTCTGTGATTTTTGCCTCTTCGGCCATCAAACTGATATCTGCCATTAAGGCAACCGCTAGCCCTGCCCCTACGGCAGTTCCGTTGATAGCCGAAATAATAATTTTAGAGCACTGGGACATCCGATAGACGAGATCTCCGGCTTCTTTGAACGCGACTTTCATTTCGTCGTAGTTATTCACCATCTTGCTGACCCATGACAGGTCGCCACCGGCTGAAAAAGCCCTGCCCGCGCCAGTCACCACCACTACCCGAACATCTGGGTCGTCATCAATATCGAGCCAAACCTTGGAAAGAGCGTTGTGAAGCGCTGCATCTGTTGCGTTCATTTGCTCCGGACGATTGATGGTCATCAACAAAATGCCATGTTCTTTTTCTTCGAACATCAGATGCTGATATTTCTTATGCCACTCTTTGGTCATGCTGACTCCTTAAAGCATTCGCATGAGTCCTTCTTGCATACAACTCGCAACAAGCACTCCATTGGATGTGTAGATTTCACCGCGAGTATAACCCCGGGCGTTGCTACTTGAAGGACTTTCCAGTGAATACAGGAGCCAGTCACCCACACTTAGCGGTTGATGGAACCAGATGCTGTGATCCAGAGACGCCACCTGCATATTCTCATGCGCATAGCTGCCACGATGAGGCAAACGTGCCGTTCCAAGCAGCGCCTCATCGGACTGATAAGCCAGTAGCGCCATGTTGAGTAATAACGAGTCCGGCGCATGACCATTGGCCTTGAACCAAACGTGTTGCTCTGGCGTTTGCGGGACTCGTTCGAGTTTGGCCTTGTAATTCTCAGTGAAGCTCAGGAAAGGCCGCTGTTTTAAACCATCAACCATGGCTTGTTCATCAGGTGCAGAATAAGCAGGCGGGTCCGTTAGTTGGTGGGTAACCCCCTTTTCTTGCCTGTGGAATGACACATCCATATTGAAAATAGCTGCACCTTGCTGGATAACAACCACGCGACGAGTGCAGAAAGATCGACCATCGCGAATTCGGTCAACTTCAAATACCGCGGGTACTTTCCAATCGCCTGGCTTCAGGAAATAGGCGTGTAATGAGTGAGGCAGATAGTCGTCGGCGACAGTCCGCGCTGCGGCGATCAGGGATTGAGCGATAATCTGCCCGCCAAAAAGCCGTCTTTTTCTGGCGGGCGGATGATGGCCTCGAAATAGATTGTGTTCGATGGTCTCCAGATCCAATAGCTGAATCAGTTCTTCAAATGGTGTCACGAGATTTGTTGCAACCAGTGGTCGAGTGAGGTCCCAAGGTTAGACATTCAGTCAGGCGAAAGCCATAATCAATGTGACATAGATCGTGCCACTATTTATCACCACTATTTACCACCTAATGGAAGTCTACGAGATCAACGCAACCACTGACGGCAGAAAACTTCGGAGCGAAGACAGCAAACGCAGGATCGTTTCGGCCATGCTGGAACTGGTTCGTGAAGGCAGGATGGCGCCTACGGCAGAGGAAGTAGCCAACCGCGCCGAGGTAGGACTCAGAACCGTTTTTCGGCGATTCAAGGATATGGAAAGCCTGTATGCCGAAATGTCGGTGGCGATCAATCAAAAGGTCGAATCTGTAATCGGAGGCTCGACAGATGGCAATAACTGGCAGGACAACCTGTCAAAGATGGTTGATCGACGCCTGCAGGTTTACGAAATCATCATGCCTTACCGCGTGGCTGCGGAGGCTCTAAAGTTTCAGTCAACGATCTTGCTGAACCGCCACATGGACATTGTACGGGACGAACGTCAGCGTTTGCGCACTCTGCTGCCGAAAGACCTTCTGAATGACAGGCCAATGATTGAAGGGCTAGAGGCTGCCCTGTCCTTTGATATGTGGAACCAACTCCGAAATGACCAGCGGCTTGGGGCCGATGAGGCCGGCGCCGTTGTATCGAGGATTGTCGAAAGCCTTCTGAATACACCCGGATCGTGAAAAGCCGCCAGATTTAGGCTAGACTGCGCTTCGTTAAAAGGTCGGGTAGCCAAGTGGTTAGGCACCGGTTTGCAAAACCGATTACACGGGTTCGATTCCCGTCCCGACCTCCAAACAGCCCCTACAGCCCTTTAGAATCAAAGGGGCAGGGTTTTAAGAGGCTCTTGGGGGTACCAATAGGGGTACCAACTGTTTTCGCAGTTGTTTTTACTGAGCTATAGCGCAGAGATGGCTGCAGAAAAACGATTTCTCTGGCATCACGTTTTTCGGTCAGGACTGGGGTGGACTCATCGGGCTACGTTTGGTTGTGAATCATAATGACCGGTTCGACCGTGTGGCGGTTGCGAACACCGGCTTACCTTACAATCCAGATGTCCCCGACGAAGTCGTGAGAGAGGTGGAAGCCTTTTGGGCAAATGCACCGACGCCCAGCCTTACTCAAATGCAACGTGCCTTAAGTCAGATGGCGGGGAATCAAGCAACCAAATTTGCCTACTGGCAGAAGTTCTGTTGGGAAACTGAAAATATGCCCATTGGCTTCATGATGTCCATGACGATGGAACAACGTTCAAACCTGTCACGCGCATTTAAGCTCATGTTGCATACAGCTGGCATACACTCGCCAATGCCAACGGCACTCGCGAGGGCTTACGACGCACCTTTCCCTGACCCAAGTTTCAAAATGGGCCCACGGGCCATGCCAAGTCAGGTTCCAACTCTGCCAACATCACCCTCCATGGAGGAGCAGCGTAAAGCCTGGGACTTTTTCTCCACTTTCGAGAAACCATTTCTGTGCGCCTTTGCTGACAACGACCCTGTTACTGCTGGTCTCGAAGAACAGTTCAAAGAACGTGTACCCGGCGCACGTGGGCTACCGCACACAACGATAAAAAGTGGTGGTCACTTTGTGCAGGAAAACGCACCGGAGCAGGTATCAAAAGTCATCATCGACCTGATTCGCAGCACTTAAACTTCGCAGCGCTTAAAAAACGAGACACAATATGAAAAAGGTTCTGATCGGGTCCTCGATACTTATCGCCATCGGCGGATGGTTATTTTCCCAATATTGGTTTCATCTTCCCGGGATCATATCCGGTATCGTAAGTCCAGTTGCTGAGCATCAGCAGGTCAGCTGGCAATCCGGACCTACCAAGCCCAGCGATATTGACCAGCCCCCGAACATCGTGCTGATTGTGGCTGACGATCTCGGCTTCAACGATATAACATTCTATGGCGGTGGTATTGCCGGTGGTAGTGTGCCGACCCCCAGCATCGACGCCATCGCCGCCGAGGGTATCCACTTCACCAATGGTTATGCGGGAAATGGAACTTGCGCGCCGTCACGCGCTGCACTTTTAACGGGTCGCTTTGCGCCAAGATCCGGTTTCGAGTTCACCCCTGCGAGAGTTGAATTTATGAAATTGATCGGCGGTGAAGGATTTATCGAGGAGAACGCAGAGAACTATCCACCACCAGGCTCACTTGGGCTTCCCGCTAGTGAAATCACGCTACCCGAGCTTTTAAAAACCAAAGGCTATCACTCGGTTGCGTTGGGAAAATGGCACCTGGGTGAGGACCCGGGCCTACAACCCCTCGATCAGGGGTTCGATGAATTTCTCGGTTTTCTGCCAGGTGGGGCGCTGTATATGGAAAAAGATGATGACAACGTTATCAACTCGAAACAAGACTTCGACCCAATCGACAGGTTTCTCTGGCCAAATCTAAAGTACGCAGTACGTTTCAACAACGGAGATCGTTTCCATCCGGACTCACATATGACTGACTACTTTAGCCGACACGCGGTCAGTGTCATCGAAGCCAATCGCCATCGGCCATTTTTTATGTATCTGGCCTATAACGCGCCGCACACACCATTGCAGGCCGAAAAAGCCGATTATGACGCGTTGGACCACATCACCAACCACACTGAACGCACTTATGCAGCGATGTTACGCGGCCTGGACCGCGGCATTGGTCAGGTGCTGAGCGCCCTGGAAGACAATGGCATTGCAGACAACACCATAGTGATTTTCACCAGCGACAATGGTGGCGCTGGTTATGTTGGCTTACCTAATCTAAACAAACCTTATCGCGGTTGGAAAATCACGTTTTTTGAAGGTGGTATTCATGCCCCCTACTTTATCCGTTGGCCAGAAAAAATACCCGCTGGCAGCCAGTACAACTCCGCAGTGGCACACGTTGATATATTTTCGACTGCGCTCGCGGCAGCAGGTGTAGCACCCCCGGACGACAGAATCATCGACGGAGTTGACGTCCTTGATTATGCCTTGGCGAGCCCACAACCAGCCCTCAGTCGTCCACTCTTCTGGCGTACGGGCGGCTACAAGGTTGTACAACTCGATGGTTGGAAATTACAGCTACAGGAACAAAACGGAAAAACCTGGCTTTACAACTTGAATGAAGACCCTACAGAGCAGGTAGATCTGAGCGATTCTCACCCAGAAAAGTTACGTCAACTACGCGAAACGCTCTATGCCTTAGACAATCAAATGGCCGAACCCCTGTGGCCGGCACTCGTAGAAAACTCAATTCCTATCGACTACACAATTGACAAGATTCCCGATGAGGCACATGAAACTATCATCTGGTCAAACTAACCGACAACTAAGGTCCTTATCGGGGTAGGCTCGTACGGCAGTCTCAGTCATGTATTGTGCTAACCGGTGTTGACCGAGACTCCAAAATGTAAAAAACCGACCAGCATTCTTTGGCCATCCAGGAACCGGATGCCCTTGTCCATCGGCCAGCGCTTGCCCTTGAGGTTAACCTCTGGAAAATAGACGCACAAATTCAGGAAGATGTTGATGCAGATAAAACGGGCGAACCCGAAGGATTATGAGGATATCTTGGCGCTGAATGAATCAGCATTACCTCACGTCAATTCTATTTCCAGGCTCACGCTTGAGGATTTACATCGCGCTTCCCGTTATTTTGGCGTGGTTCACATTGATGGCCAAATCGCGGGGTTTCTGCTGGCCCTTGGGGAAGGCGTAAACTACAAAAGCATAAATTACTTGTGGTTTGACAACCATTATTCAACGTTCGCCTATATTGACCGAATCGTCATTGGAGCTGATTTTCGTCGGATGGGTCTGGGGCAAAAATTATACGCTGACTTGGAAGAATCCGTTGCTGGAAGCTCGCCAATGTTGACTTGTGAAGTCAATCTCAAACCGCCGAACCCCGGTTCGATAGTGTTCCATCAACAGTTAGGCTTCGCAGAAGTCGATCAGCAGGAAACCGAACAAGGCGGAAAACGCGTTAGCTTAATGGTAAAAACGTTATAGCACTGTCGCTAACTGATCTGTTCACGAGGCTCAGAGCCACCAAATGTAATCGGTAGGTCTCAGCAATCGGAATCGGATTAAACACTGCAGCTTCGTAGTCAGCAGCCTGACACTCCAGTGACTCGAAACCTGCTCAGGGTGAGCAGTTTTTCTGAGGCTCACGCATTATGAATTCAAAAATGAATGGTCAAAAATCGCGAAGTATCGCCACTCAGAAGGTTTTGACGCGGGCAGCTGAAAAGCTGATCGCTAAAAACGAAATTCACAATATCTCATCAGTGGCTATTCAGAGATTAAACATCCTCTTATATACGCCCTTGGACACGCTGGTATCTAGTGTCTGGGATGAAAGCTATAGTACTTAAAGGCCCTTGAAGCCAGAAAACCTCAATGCGTTTAATCAGTTTTTTAGTTTTTATACACTTCCAAATCGCGTTTATTCCTCTAGCTATCGCGGGCGTTATCCTGGTTGCTTATCGGCAGATGATAGTGAGTAAAAAGATGGGCATTTCTAAGACCGCTATCGAGGTGATAAATGGTCGCTGGACAATGCACGTTTTTGGCCTCCGCAACGACGTCGCTACAGCCAATCCAGCGGCTAAATTAACAAACACCTCCATCTTTGGTCTGTGGCTTGTCATTTTCCCACTTTGGGTAAAATATAAAATTTCTGGAGAACTCTTCTTATATCCACGTACCGTCGATTCGGGTGCGAAATCTAAGCGACCTTGTCATAGCGCGCACGTTTGATTTTGACAGGATCATTGAATCCGCCATCGGCACGATCGATCAGTTC
>Ga0209091_10000480_pt1 | contig 38344 bp, 44 predicted proteins | sample ArcticOcean_MG_C_6_FD_187438 | JGI IMG/M metagenome (GOLD analysis project Ga0209091, IMG submission 187438) | Marine microbial communities from western Arctic Ocean - ArcticOcean_MG_CB8_128 (SPAdes) (version 2) | ecosystem: Environmental > Aquatic > Marine > Oceanic | place: Arctic Ocean...
AATGAACCAAGATGTTGACCTTAAGATGCAAGAAAGAAAACAAGACCTTATTAAAGAACAACTCCTAGAGTTTGAGAACACATTCCATAAGAGAAATAAGGGGTCTATAGGTGTTAATAATTGGATTTAGGGTGCATTCATAACAGTAGTAATATCAAAGACTTACAAGACAGAGGGAATAGGAGGGGTAAATAGCCCCTATGGTACACTTAAAGTGATAATAAGTGATAATCATAATTTGACTATGTTAATAGGTATTTAATATGAATGAGACTATTAGTGAACTTTAAGTGTATATGGATGATGAATTAACCCCAATAGAGCAATGTCAGGTGATACTTGGAGAACACTTTGAGAACTACCTGATAGTGGCTGCTGACAAACCCCATGAGTGTGAGGTTGAGTATAACAACAGCTTTGCTGCCCTAGGGTTAGCTGCTATCGCTAATAAAGTCGTTACAGATGCCCTCCTTCCTAGTGAAGATTATGAGGTTGACATCGAGTGGGACGAGGATTTAGATGATGAAGATAGCTACGAAGACTTTTAAAGATAACTTTGTTTGTGTTATATAGTGTGTTTGACCTCCTAGGGATTGTGTGTTTTCTCTAGGGGGTCTTTCTATGTGTGCTGCGAGTGCGCCCTTGGTTTTGCCGTAAAAATCTGAAGGGGTATACGTATATATGTGGAAAAACTTTTACCCCCAATGGGGTCTATAATATATATATCTGTCCGTGCTTTGTCCGTGAATGACGGGGGGTGTCTATGTTTGATAGGGTTGCTCTAGATATTATATTTATTGCTGGTAGATTCTAGCGATTTTATTCAGTGGACTGTTTGGTTTTCATTCAGTGGACTAGTCGAGATGATTGCTTGTTTTTGTATGCGTGTATTTGTGGAAATGCGTGTTTTTGTTTTTTATTTGCATTTAAATATCACTGAATATCAACACCTTAAGCAACACGGTGAAAATAGTTCTCGACTTATGCAATCAATCTGAAATAACTTTTAAACATAGCAATTCAGCTAAACACAAATACACACAATCAATAACACACACAAAAACAAATACACTATGAATAAATTACCAACAGTTAAAGCAATTCTAAATACACCGTCCATCTTTGAGGGCTTCACCTTTGAGGACATGGTCACGGTAGGACGTGTAAACGCAGAACAAGCTACCTCCACTTGCATGATTAATGCTCAAAAGGACTACATGGAAAATCATGGATGGGCAGACACGAAACACGTAGAGGGATTCTTGAATAAATGGTCAAAGCTTGAATCACAAGTGCGACGCAAATTTGAGGAAGCGGAGGAAATCGCATCCATCCTTTAATCAAATACACACAATCAATAACACACAAAAACACACTATGAAAATATCAAAGCAAATCAAAAACACACTCCTAGGAATCGACACAATTATCGGCAATGCACTGGGTATAGCAGAGCACATAGGCAACACGGGTGTTACAATTTCACAAAAAGACGCAAAGCGCATCTTGGAATGGGCTAACGAACATATTGAGAACCTTCGCGATATTGAGAAGCTCAGTCGCTAAATGTCGAAACGCTTTCGAGCGTCCACTGGGTTGGCTACCAGTGCTGAAGAGACAACCACAAACACACACAAACCACACAACCACACTATGAAAACTACACACAAAACAGTATACGACGCGCTGAAGCCTTACGGATACAAAGTGCCCTTCAAACACTCATTAGGAACGGGCGAGCCGCTCAGCGCTTGGGGAGGGCGTAAAGCGTATGCTTTCGGCTTACTCGATATGCTCGCTAATGAATGGCGTATTAATGAAGAGGGCTTAATTGAGGTTACAGAAATATAAAGGCACTCACTTAATCCACTTGCCCGCCTTCGTTAATTCGTCGCGCGGGCTTTGGGGTGTCCACTAACGGGCAATCTATTAACACACGCAAACACACTATGAAACCAATAAAAATCAAAACAACGACCAGTCGCGTGCATATTTCTATGTTCCCTACTGAAGCCGAACTAAAGAAAGCGGAAGCTAAGAAAACGAGACTTGAAAACGCGGGTTATAAGCTTGTATATTCCGACTCTTGTTCTCTCACTTACCGCTTACCTTGCTAGCACACAAACACACAATGAAACCAATAAAAATATACCTCTTTATAGAGCTACCACTTTGCATATTAATAGGGTTGCTTTTCGGATATTTCTTATATCTGATGGTTTAACTTTCACCAAAAACACACACAAAAACACACTATGACATACTCAAAACAATCCGCTTATATAAACTGCACAATGCTTGCCTCTAAAATTGGTCGAGTATTAGACTTAAAGTATCTTGAGTCAGATGACTGCGCCGAACAGGAAATCAGAGCTTTACAAGACATATTGATTGAAGATTATAATCGCAAGATATCCAAATAAACACAAACACACAAACACACACAAACACACTATGAAAACACGCACCACACCACACGCAACACTTGCACAATTTATCGAGCAAATGCGCCTATTGTGCATTCAAAACAAACACAACGTTAAAATTAAATATAACAGCGAACAAGCTATTGCCTCTTTTTATGTCAAAGGCTCTCTAGTAGACACACGCACCTTGTTCCGCCTCTAATCTAATAACACACAATAACACACAAACACACACACAAACACACACTATGAAATACGCAATTAAAAGGCATGACGGGAAACTATTTCCTGAAAGATTCACAACACGTGCAACAGCAGAAAAAGAGTTGCAGTTTAAACTTGGCAACGGTGCAACCTATGGTCTTGCATGGATTGTAGAAATAATCTAACCACACACAAACACACACACTATGAAAAACCTAATAATAAAAAGCAAATACAAGGCAAACCAAGTCACACAAAATCCAAACGACAAACTCTGGTATTGCATCGGACACACGGGAGGCAAACATTGGATGCCTTTGAGTGATGGATTTAAAACACAAGCGGGAGCCGACAAATGGAATAAGTTACAAGCCAAAGCCGACAAGGCGCACTTAGCTAGTATTTTAAACTGTTCTTATGACAAAGTTTCCGCTTATATCTAATCACACAAACCACACGCGACCACACTATGAAAGCACCAAAAGACTTCCCAGAATTACACTCATCAGTAATCCCATGCAATTCATGGGTCTGCACTCACCCGAAAGGCACAAAGCAAGCAGAGACCTATAGCCGCGACAAGGCACTTGAAGCACACTCTAAGGGCTGGACGGTCAAGACGGCATACCAGCACCTTGTAGACCTAAATAACTAATCAAAAACCACACAAAAACTAACCATGAAATATAACGATTACGATAATGTAAGAAAAGACTGTAAAGCTATTTGTGACATTATAGCTAGGCAATCAGACACCTTATTAATTGAGTGCATAGCTGAAAGCATAGCAATCGCAGCAAGTAAGTTTGACCTTTCGTATGAGGAAACAATGGAAGTGCTTAACTCTAAAGTTGAGCTTTTAAAATATGAACTACTCGAAAGGGTATAACCCACAAACAAACCATGAAACTATCAGACAATCAAATCTTAGCAATTTGCACCAGTGCCAGCATTATAACTGCAATCCTTTGCGCTTGCTATGCCTTGCATAAGCTTCAACTCTAATCACACACACGACCACTATGAAAACACAAGACAAAATAAAACCATCCCACGCAGAAATCATTAAATACATTGAGGATAATGGTTTTGGAGGTGAAGCAATGCAACCGAATGGCAACCCTACATCTGAGACATACGAAGAAGCTAGACAAGAGCTGACAGACCTAAATAATTAACCACACGACCACTATGAAAATACACAAACCAAACAAGCTAGTAAAAACAGACAGCCAAACCGAGAGCGCATTTATTGTGTTCTCGTGCATCATCGTCGCAGGAATCCTGCTAATTGTAACCGTAATCATGGAAAACCTATGAGCGCGCAGAAAATCACAATACTATCAATGCGGGAGGCTGGAGACAGTTCAGATGATGTCTCCGTCTTCTCAGGACACCTCACGAAACAAGACCTAGCACCTGAAATCCACGATTTCGTGCAAGACTACATAGCTTGGAGCGAGGAGCCTGACCCTGAAGAGGGACAAGATTACTTTGTCCACGTTGAACAATCACAATTAACACATAGAGAAAATGAGCTTTAATGTATGGAATGAATCACCTCGCTCTATTACTGAGATAATAGAACGCCTCAAGTTTGAAAATAAACAGCTAAGAGCCATCATTCGTGAGAAGGACAGGCAACTTGAGTTCAACACCTTGGAAGACTGGCAAAAGTGCTTCCGTAACCGCGCATCATCACCTTACAATACACATGAGAGTTAAAAACAGACGAAACCTATTCCGAGCCGTGCCAGTAAAGGTGCATAGACCATCGACCATCCTAAATAACAATGAACAAAAGCACATAGACCAGAACTGGAAAGCATTTTGGGCAAAACGTGGATACACTAAGCCACCAGTCGTAAGTGCCTACATACTAGGAGTTTTTGACTTACCGACACCTAAAAAGGGGCAAGCATAACACCTATTGACTTTTGTTTTCAAATCTGAAACAGTTTCAAATACGAAACTATTAAGTTTATGGGAGATAACTAGTAGATGCCGAAGACTAAAATTAAAGTATCAAGAATAATAACAATACCATATTTATTTACATTAGTTATCTACAGCGATAGCGAGGGGAGAATAAAAAATGTCTGTTTTAAAACTCATTGGTTTAATCGACAAGGTTGATGAATATATAGGACACCACTCATTCAGAGACGTAAAGGTGCTTGCGTATCTTTACCAGTCTGAACGCAGTGTTATTTACTTTCAATCCATAATCAAAGACCTAGAACTATCAGCAGTCGGAGTCACCAGAAGCCTAAAAGTATTAAGTGACCGCGACATGATTACATTATCAATGGACACCGAAGACACACGAAAGAAAAGCGTATCAATTACCGACAAGGGAAACGCACTTAAACTACACATAATAGAAATATTGGGGGACACACATGGCAGTAAGAGTAAATCACAATAAGTTCCTAGCCGACTTCATGTTGGACGGGAGGCGTATCAAAAGACAGTTCGACACCGAGATAGATGCACAAGCGTTTGAAATAGAGACACGTAGGCAGCACCAGTATGGGAAACCTCTTGAGGCAGTCGAAAAGGCAAAGGCATACACGCTAGGTCACATGATGGATAAAACCTTTGTTAAATACTGGCAGAATAAGCCTACCGAAGAACTAAGTCTAGTAAACATGAAGATTATTGAGAAGTTCTTCCTTCCTATGACACCTTTGGACTCCATCACGACTGAGAAGATTGATGATTTCATAATGCACCTGCAAAACAAGGGCAACAAGCCATCGACCGTCAACAGTAAGCTATCGACGCTTAGTAAGTGCATGCGATTTGCTAACGACCGCGGTTACCTCAAGGTAAAACCTAAGATTGACCGCCCAAAGGTTGGAAACAATGCACGATTGAGGTTTTTTAACATAGAGGACGAGAATCTTATAATAGATTTACTTTCGGAGCATGGTAAGAAAGACTTCAAAAACTTCTTCATCTTCTTACTATACACAGGGATAAGACCGAGCGAAGCACGAGGCATACATAGCAGGGATATACGAAAAGATGACCAGCTAGAATGGGTTGTTGATGTGAAAATGGTTAAAGATGTATCAGGCACGACGTTACCGCGCACCCTGCCTTTAACTGAAAAAGCATATAGTGCCTACCAAAAGTTAGACAATGGTTCTGTTTATCCTTTTGCTAAGTTTACCAAGCAAGAGATAAGAAAGAACTGGGATTGGGTTAGAGCAGCTTCAGGACACACTCACGTTGCTGATAAAGACTTTGTGTTCTACCTTACACGTCACACCTGTGCATCACGAATGGTGCAACGAGGTATAAGCCTAGCGGTTGTTCAGAAGTGGATGGGTCATAGGACAATTCAAACCACTTTGATATACGCTAAGTTAATACCGACTAATTTACTTGACGCTCGAGACGCACTTAATTCAATAAAAGAAAACACTTTATGAGAACATCCACAATACTACTGAAGCAAGCGACCAAACGCAAGACACCTAAAACCAAACCTAAAACTAAAAATGCCAGCAAAAAAAAGTAAGTCACTATACGCACCTGATACCGAAAGTATTTTAACACGAGGACTAAATTCTATGACCAAGGCTTGTGATGCCTTGACAAAACAAAACGAGACTCTTAATAACGACATCGAGGGTTTAAAGTCTAAGATTAAACGACTCAGTGAACGAGTATTAATTGATAAAGGTAACGACAGTGACGTTAACTAATATAAAAATACAAAAGTTAGGGACAAACCACGGACAAATCACAGACAATCATGACCTATTTTTGTCCCTGCTTTTACTTTCTGGTCATGGACTTTTAAGGTATAAGTCCTTGAATTAAATAGAGAATACCAAATGCGCTCGTAGCTCAGCTGGATAGAGCACTAGACTACGAATTTAGATAAATTAATAACACATCTGAAACTATATAAAACTCACCCTATACACTAGTCCAAATATCTATTTCATTTATGAAAGTAATTTGATTTTGGTGTCCGTATAGGGACAATCACACTTATGCTAAATCAACAAAAACTTAACGCTGATATGTCAGAAATTGGCAAGGGTCGCTATCGAAATAAAATCGAAAGTGCCAAGGCGCGTGAAGTTGAGGGAGAGACAAAGTATGGGCAGAGATTGATGCGAGGAGCGTTACCACTACTAGCGAAAGCCATTGAAGATTCTTTTATCACATGGAAGAAACCAAAGACTAAAGCTAGGTGGCAGATTGATATTGTAAAAGCTAAAGCACCTGTGATTGCGTTCATAACAATCAAGGCAGTCATCGATAGCATTACCTTGCGTAAACCAATGAGCAGCGTAGCTGCCTTTGTAGGCGCACGAGTTGAAGATGAAATAAGATGTTCGTTCTTAGTTAAGAACAACGAAAAGGGTGAAGGCATCATCTTGGGTGCAAAGCGTAAACGAGGTGGTCTTGGTAATACAAGGCGGCACATCAGACGTTCAATGCTCCATGAAACCGAGAAGGGTTTGATGCCAGAATGGGAGGGGTGGAGACAACGAGATAGATTAAGTTGTGGTCTAAACTTAGTAGAGATACTCAGGGTAAGCACTGGGTTAATAGAATATATCTATGTTCAAGATGGGAAGCGCAAGAAGAAGTCCCCAACTAGATATGTAACGGCAACGAAAGAAACACTACAATGGATTGAGGATTATAACACCGACCGTGAACTCCTCGAACCGTTCTGGCTACCAAGCGTGGAACTCCCAACACCTTGGCAGTCTGTTTGGGAAGGTGGGTACAGCTCCTCCGACACCTATCTTCCCAAACTTCCATTTATCAAGTCCACTAACATGGATTACATTCGTTCCATCAAAGGTAAGCTAGAAGAACCGATGGAAGCGTGTAACCTTATTCAGAATACACCTTGGACAGTGAACGATAATGTTTACAAGGTGATGGACTGGGCTTGGAAAAACAATGTGCAAGTGGGTGAGCTACCTAGCCGAGAGGATGAAGAACTACCAGATATTCCGAGTGACTTTCATGACAACCCTGATAGTAATACTACATGGAGAAGGACTGCCGCAGGTATCTATGGTCGCAACCTATCGACACGTAGCAAACGACTACTCACGTCCAAGACTTTATATGTAGCAGAGAAACTAAAAGGTAATCGTTTCTTCTATCCTAGTAACTGTGACTTCAGAGGTAGGGTTTACAACGTCCCTGCTTTCCTTGGTATTCAAGGCACTGATATGTCACGAGGACTCTTGCAGTTCTATCGGTCTTGTAAGATTAAGAACGAGAAGGATGCACGTTGGTTAGCCATACACGGAGCGAACACCTTTGGTAATGATAAGGTATCACTTGATGACCGCGTTAAGTGGGCTTACGACTTTGGCAAGATAGCAATCGACATTGCCCAGAATCCTACCGACCACCTACTGTGGACAGAGGCAGCCAGTCCTTGGCAGTTCTTAGCGTGGTGCTTTGAGTGGCGTAACTACATGGTCAACAAGAAGATAGATAGCTTCTTACCTGTGAACATGGATGCCACCAACAATGGATTGCAGATACTTTCAATGCTCACTCGTGATGAGTATGGGATGCAAGCAACTAATGTTCTCCCAACCAGCACACCTGCTGACATCTACCGAGTGGTATCCGACAAGGTTGTTGAGCAACTTAAGATAGACCTGCAACAAGGCGTTGCGTTCAGTCAGCAATGGTTAGACTTTGGGTTAGACCGCAAGACAACTAAGCGTCCTGTCATGTGTTACAGCTATGGTCTTACACCATACTCTAATCGTGCCTACATCAATGACTGGTATGACGAGACTATTCATAAAGATAAAACCAAGCCACGCTTTGACGAAGGCATAAAGTATAAAGCCATCCACTATCTATCTACACTTGTATGGGATGGTATTGAGTCAGTCCTAGATAGACCTAAGCAGTGTATGCAGTGGTTCCAAGAATGTTCTAGACTCATCTCAGAAAAACAACGTCCAATGAGTTGGGTAAGTCCAAGTGGTTTCCCAGTGCATCAAGAGTATCACAAGTTACACGAGAAAAAGATAAGCACTTGGATTGGTGGCACTGCTACACACGTAACCTTCTATGATACCAAGGATGAAATCTCATCAAGGAAACAATCCAATGGTGTCAGTCCTAACTTTGTTCATGCACTAGATGGCGCTGCGTTACACAAGTCAGTCATTCAGTGTAACCAACAAGAAGACATATACGATTTCAGTATGGTGCATGACAGCTATGGAACGCACTCAACGAACTGCGACAAGATGAGTAAGGTTATACGCAATGTCTTCTATGAGATGTTTAGTGTTGACCTCCTCCAAGATTGGAAACATCAATTAGAAGTTAACAACATCGACATAACATTCCCAGACCCGCCTGCCTACGGGAACGCTGACCTCACACAACTCAAGGACAGTGAATACTTTTTTAGCTAATGCAATTAATTCTAATAATCAGAAAGGAACGCAAATAAATTATGGCAAATACAATAACAACACCACAGGGTAAAGCAGTTTACCCACGTATCGATACACCTGACACTAAGTTCAACGAAGACGGCTTGTACTCTTGCAAGCTTCACATCAGTGAGGACGACTTCAAAGCTTTTGAGTTGGGCATCGATAAATTATATGACGCAGCGTTCGACGCTGAGTGCAAAGCTCATGGTAAGAAGCTGAAGAAGTCAGTAAACAAACCAGTAAGGATTACTCCTGATGGGGACTATGAGATTTTTGCCAAGCAGGTAGCTCAAAGGCAGACTAAAACAAGAGGACTCATTGAGTTCACTGTTGTCTGCTTTGATAGCCAAGGAAGTAAAATCGCCACACCAAAAGTAGGTAGTGGTTCTGAACTTAAACTTGCTGTTGAGCCAAACTTCTGGTTCATCCCAAGTCAAGGGTTCGGATACACACTACGCCTCAAGGCAATCCAAATTATGGAGTTGGTTGAGTATGGTGGTGGGTCTTCTGACAGCTACGGTTTCGGTAAAAGTGATGGGGGATATACAGGGGAATCCTTCAACGAAACATTTACGGAAACGAATGAGACATCATCGGAAACAGCACCGTTCTAAATCTCCCTATCGTTCAGGTTTCGAGGAGAGAGTAGCTGGCGCACTTAAAGATGCGAAGGTTGCTTTCTCCTACGAAACTCTGCGATTGGAATATTATAGGACAAGCCACTACAAACCTGATTTTATTTTACCTAATGGAGTAATACTTGAAGTTAAAGGTTATTTTCTACCCAGCGACAGGACGAAACACAAGCTCGTTAAAGAGTGTCATCCAGAGTTGGACATCAGATTTGTATTTCAGAACGCACACAACACTCTTAGTCGAAAGAGTAAAACAACATACGCACAATGGTGTGACACTCATGGATTCATGTGGTGTCACAAAGAAATACCAAACACATGGATGATTTAACACCACTAAAAACACACCAACCTTGCCCAGACTGTGGCAGCAGTGACGCACTTACATTAAATACCAACGGAACAACTAAATGTTATTCGTGTGGTGACTTTACTTCCACCAATGACCCTGTTGTTGGAGAGGTAGAAGACAATTTCGTTAAGGGTAAAATCATGCCACTTCCCAAGAGAGGTATTCATGAAGAGACCTGTAAGAAATACAACTATAGAATAGGAGAAGTTAATGGACAGACCGTCCACATCGCCAACTATTGTGACTTAAATAAAAAAGTCGTTGCCCAAAAATATCGTTACGCTGATAAGAAGTTTAAGTGTAACGGTTCTCCTACTCACTTCTTCGGACAGCACCTATTCCCCAATGGTGGTAAACGATTAGTAATTACCGAGGGTGAGATAGATTGTCTTACAGTTAGTCAGGTTCAGAATAACACTTGGGAAGTGGTTTCTCTTAGCTCAGGAGTGCAGAGCGCTAAGTCATTATTCAAACGTCAACTTGAATGGTTGAATAAGTTTGAAGAGATTGTGCTTATGTTTGACTCTGATGAGGCGGGCAAGCAGGGCATGGAAGATGTCGCTCACATTATACCAGCAGGTAAATGTAAGATTGCTAACCTACCCATGAAGGATGCTAATGAACTGTTGTTAGCCGAGCAGCCCAAAGAAATACTAAAGGCTATATGGAACGCCAAGGTGTGGGGACTGGATGCAATCGTAGGTGGAGATGAGTTATATGAAAGGCTTACCTCACCTAAGAACTTTGAGTCTATCCCTTATCCTTTTGAGGGCTTGAACAAAATGACAAGAGGTATCCGCACAGGTGAGATAATTACCTTCTGTGCTGGTAGTGGTATTGGTAAGTCACAGATATGTAAAGAGGTAGCTTACAACATACTGACCACCACCGATAAGAAGATAGGATACATTGCACTAGAAGAAAGTGTTGAGAGAACTGGCAATGGTATCATTGGTTTACATCTCAATAAATTATTACACCTAGATAACTTCGATGATAACGAAGAATACAGAGCAGCCTACGAAGCCACTGTAGGTAACGGTAGGTTCTTTTTGTATGACCACTGGGGTTCCATCGAAGGGGACAAACTAGTTGGTCACATCCGCTACATGGCTAAGTCATTAGATGTTGAGTACATCGTTCTCGACCACATCTCAATCGTTATCTCAGGTAGCTCTGAAGGTGATGAGCGTAGAATGATAGACAACCTAATGACCAAGCTTCGTGCCTTGGTTGAGGAGTGTAAGATAGGTGTCATACTTGTCAGTCACTTGAAGCGACCTGAAGGTAGAGGACACGAGGACGGTGCAACCACATCGGTAGCACAACTACGTGGGTCGGCTGGTATCGCACAACTCTCCGATATGGTTATTGGTTTAGAGCGGAACCAACAAGACGTAGAGAGTAAACATCTCACATCAGTAAGAGTCCTGAAGAATAGATTCAGTGGTGATACTGGTGTTGCTTGCAACTTAAGGTGGCAAGTGGAGACAGGAAGACTAACAGAGGAAAAGTTTATAGAGGGAGAGACAGGTGAAAATTACTTTTAAATTATGGAATATTGTTCAAACTTCAGATACGACCTCAAGGTGGGACAAGTTGCTGAGAAGCAAGTTGCTGACCTTTTACAAGACAAAAAGATTGAGGTCAAAAGAGACCTTAAAGCAAAGACTACTGGCAACCTATATATTGAATATGAATCAAGGGGCAAGCCCTCTGGTATCTCTCGCTCCGAGGCAGACTACTGGTGCTTTGCGTTCGAGAATCTTTTCATCTTTATTGAGACAACCAAACTCAAAGAGATAATAGAACCCATGAAGGGAAGCAGTATGGATAAACGAGGTGGAGATAAGAACTCCAGCAAGGGCATCCTCTTACCACTAGAACGATTAACGGAATTGAAATGAACACACTGACATTTGATATAGAAACAAACGGAATTAAAAACTGGGCAACACTCAGTGACCTAGACACACTACATTGTTTATCCATCTACGAGTCATACACTCAAGAGATGAGCAGTTACAGCACAGTAGCGGGTAACATTGAAGAAGGACTTGAGAAGTTAAAGAACGCTAATACTATTGTAGGACACAACGTCATAGGGTTTGATGTCCCTGCCCTACGGAAGTTATATGGGTTCACTCACGACAACGTGATAGACACCTTGGTGTTAGCTCGGTGCATCTTTCCAGATGTACGCAACGATGACTTCAAGCGTGTAGACTTTGACACTAAGCTAATAGGCTCACACTCACTCAAGGCTTGGGGAACTCGACTAGGTATCCTCAAGGATAACTATGGTGAGACAGCGGACTGGTCACAGTGGACACAAGAGATGCAAGATTACTGCGAGCAAGATGTTCGTGTGACTTCTGCTTTGTATCTGTGGTTAAAGTGCAGACATCCATCAGAACAAATGATAGAGCTTGAGCATAAGTTCGCTACCCAAATGCGTCTCCAAGAATACAACGGGTTTCCTTTTGATAATAGAAAAGCTGTTGAACTTATGGAGAGACTGATGCTTGAGAGGTGCGAGATAGAGACAGAGCTACAAAAAGCTTTCCCTCCTGTCATTGAAAAAACTAAAAGTTTCCAATGGCAGAACCTAAATGGTGACCCCTTTCCTACCAAGAAATCTATGCTAGAGGTAGGCTACAAAGCTAACGAGTGCGTTAAGGGAGACCTTAAAACTAAAGCTATTCCATTCAACCCCAACAGTCGCGACCAAATCTCTACTAGGCTAATGGAACAAGGATGGAAGCCTGCCGCGTTTGATGGTAAGCGCCCTGCTATAAATGAAAGCGTTCTTAAGGACATTAACACTGAGGAGTCTCTCAAACTATTACAGTTCTTGACCATCTCCAAAAGACTTGGACAACTCATGGAAGGTAACCAAGCTTGGATTAAGTTAGAGCGTGAGGGTAAGATACATGGTGGTATAAATACTAATGGTGCTATCAGTGGTCGATGCACTCATCAATCACCAAACGTAGCTCAAGTACCATCCGTCCGCAGTCCCTATGGTGGTGAGTGTAGAGAACTATTTACTGCACCAAAGGGTAAAGTATTAGTAGGATGTGACGCTAGTGGTTTAGAACTACGATGTCTTGCCCACTATCTATACCCATGGGACAACGGTAAGTATGCTAAGACTATCCTTGAAGGTGACATCCACACTGCTAATCAAAAAGCAGCAGGACTAGAGACAAGAGACCAAGCTAAGACTTTCATCTATGCCACACTGTATGGTGCAGGTGATGCCAAGATTGGTTCTATTGTTGGTGGTAGTTCTAAGGAAGGCAAGCGTCTCAAGGGTAACTTCAAGAAGAACCTACCAGCATACAGCAAGCTAGTAACAGCAGTCGAAGCTAAGGTCACATCAGTCGGTTCACTCATCGGTCTTGATGGACGCAGGTTACCTTGTCGTTCAGCCCACTCAGCACTCAACTTACTATTGCAGTCAGCAGGTGCAGTCATAATGAAACAAGCCCTAGTGAACTTTGTAGCAGAAGCAACCAAGCCTTATGAGATGCACGCCAATGTTCACGATGAGGTGCAGTTTAGTTGCGACGCTAAGGATGCTCCAGTTCTTGGAGAGTTATTTGTCAAAGCAATTACCAAAGCAGGTGATGACTTGAACTTCAAGTGTCCTCTCGATGGTGAATACAAATCAGGAAACAACTGGAAGGATACACACTAATGGCTGAACACTTAGTAAAAGAATCTATTGTGCTGGGTTTAGAAGTTAAGATTGATGAGCTTAAACAAACTCTCAGTAGTCTAGAGCTACAGCGTATTCACTTAGTCAAACTTATAACCAAACTAGAAACATTCAAAAAAGAAATATGAGCGGTAAAACAATAATGATAGATGGCGATATGATTATATATCGTGCAGCGTTTTCATCAGAGGTGGAAACTAAATGGGATGATGATATATGGACACTTCATTCTTCAGAGGCAGCCGCTACCGCAAAGGTAGACGAACTCGTTGAGGGTATCATGAAGAAGTTAAAAGCTACTGATTACATTACGTGCATTAGTAGTAAGACTAACTTCCGTCATGACCTCTATCCAGCCTACAAGGCTAACCGTTCCGACAAGCGTAAGCCGTTGGGCATCAAGGGATTAACTGAGTATATGTATGACTATCACAACGGGTTGATTGTCAATGACTTAGAAGCTGATGACCTCATCGGTGTTCTCTGCACTAGGAACCCCAAGGATACCATAGCGGTGAGCGGTGACAAGGACTTCGGTACACTGCCCATCACTTGGTATAACCACTTGAAGGATGAGGTCACTACTACAAAGTTAAAACAAGCTAAACGCTTCCACCTTATTCAGACACTCACGGGTGACGCTATTGATGGATACAAAGGTCTCAAGGGTGTTGGCATTAAGACCGCAGAAAAGATATTAGATAAGAATGGTGCTACGTGGAAGACCGTTGTTGATGAGTATAAGAAGCATGACCTCACAGAAGATGATGCCCTACTCACAGCACGACTAGCCTACATCCTACAGAAACAACATTACAACTTAGAAACTAAAAAGATAAAACTATGGACACCAAGAAAGTAACATTACCTGACAGTGGTAAACGCTCAGAGTTTGACACAGGTGCAGTGAGAGATGCGATGGAGGGAAAAGGGATACCCTCGTTACTACCCATCGCTGCACTACGAGCTGCCTCTAAACGCTTTGAGGATGGAGCTAATAAGTATGGTCGTGACAACTGGACTAAGGGTATTCCACTCAGTAGATACATAGATAGTTTGTATAGACACCTCTGGCAATTCATCGAAGGGGATGAGAGTGAAGACCACGCTGGTGCTATCGTTTGGAACGCCATGTGTCTGGTTCAAACTGAAGAATGGATTAAGAATGGTAAGTTACCTAAGTCGTTAGATGACATAAGGAAGAGGGAATATGAAGTATCGAACCAAGAAGAAAGGTAATTATGGCTGACTCATTTCCCCCAATACATCCACAAATACTCAAAGCTTTGGTCGAAAACTTTCCCCAAAAAGATTTTGATACGAGTAAGTCATTAAGAGATATGGACTTTCATAATGGACAACGCTCGGTCATTAACTTTCTTACCCATCAATTCGAGATTCAAAACGAAAATATCCTAACGAAAGAATAATACCATGTGCATGTCATCCCCTAAAATCCCAGACCCAGTTCCACCACCTGCCGCTCCTCCCCCTCCCACTAAGACGGCTAAGACGGTAGAGAACAAAGCTCTTAAGAACCGCAGTAGTTCTAAGAAGCGTGGTACTTCTGCTCTAACTATTCGTCGCTCTACAGTCAACACTGGCTCAAGTGGCACAGGTGCAAATATCTCTTACTAATATAAATGGCAGATAGAACCCTAACGGTAAACGGTCAACCTTTCACATTTAATCGTGATAGGTTTGCAGGTGTAAGAACTATGACGGTGACAGCGGGCACAGTCCCTCTTACTGACGATACTACCTCAATCCAAGTAACCGTTGCGGGATATGCTGTCAATAGTGGGATATATACTACTTCGACTCCTGTCACTGGAAACTCTACTTGGAGTCAACAGGGAGGTGCTAGCACTATTACTCCCAGCAATTTTAATGAGACAGATGGCTATTCGTATCTAGTTGAAGACCAGAGCGATTCCGACCCACAGATACTTCTTAATACTGGAGCTGGTTTCACTGACAGACCTTGGGAGGCTGTTATGCCTAGCTCACCCCAGTACAAGGTAACGATTACTGGGCTTCCGCTAACAGAGACAGTCACAGTAGACCGCACAGCACAAGTAATAGATTCAGACCGCAAGGGTGAGTCTCGTCCACTACTAAGTAAAGTAGTTGGTGGGGCAGCAGCAGCATATTCTCTAAGAGACCTCAACGACAAGCAAGGTAACAACAAGGTTGTGCGTGTGCGTAGAGGAAGCAACAATGTTGAAAGTGACTTTACAGCTTCTGGTGTATCTTCTGGAGCATTGTTAGACTTTGTTACCACACCTCAAATTGGATGGAATGCACAACCTACCTTTTCCAATGCCGCTGGGACTGGTAGTGTTACTTCCCAATCTTCTACAGCTACAACAGCTACCGTTTCATTTACGGGAGAGGCAAGTTTAATTAGAGAAACCTCTAAGCCCAATCACGTCTTAGGCTCTTCGGGTGACCAAGTAATTTTTAATATTTCAGTATCTGGTTTAGATAGTGCAGGAACGCTAAGGTTGCGTACGTCTGGGACTAATACTAGCGTTGGTAGTGCCACTAATATTAATAATGGGGACAATCAAGATATCACAATAAATTTAAGTGGTAGCGCTGGTTATCTTGCTATGACTTTTGTAGCTTCTAGCGGTGGAACAATTACATTTAACTCAATTAAGGTATTACCTAAGAGTGGCTTTGTAGAGACTTGGTATGACCAGTCAGGTAACAGCGAGGATGCCGTGCAAGCAACTGCTGGAAGCCAACCTAAGATTGTTATTGCTGGTTCTTTGGTAACAGGAGGAATAGATTTCCTTGATGGGACTGAGACTTTCCTTGAGACAACTAACTCCGATATTTGTAACGTCCCCCAACTCTCTTTCTTTACTGTATTAACTCCACATATTGCAAGTAGTCAACTTGCCGCCTTTTCTTGTGGGGCAACCGTTGGAAATAGCACAAGTTATGGGGGTTGGGAAATGAATCTAAATGGTTATGGTGACCTTGCTAGTTTTCAAACTCAAAGTAAAGGTAACAGTCTTGTGACTTCTACACAGACAGGTGTAACAAGTAGCGAAGCTCTATTATCATTCGTTAGTACTTTCCCCAACGCTTCTATTTCGAGGGACGGTGGGACTGTGACTACCTCAAGTTCTATGGTATCCCCAAATCAAACAAGCGCGGGCACAAGAAAATTTAGAATTGGCTGTAAATTTACTTTTCGGGCGGCTAACTTTTACACCCAGCCCATAAACGAAATAATTGTATATACATCCAACCAAACAGCCAACCGTCCCGCCATCGAAGCTAACATTAACAATCAATACGACATCTACTAATGTATCTAATTTACGCAAGCGAAGAAGCCGCCATTGAGCGAGCAGACGAAGAAGGCAAAGACAACAACTTCTCCTACTGGACTGAAGGCAAGGGAACCAGATGGTTGACTAAGCCAGTCCCTACGGCTGACGGTATGTGGGCTTTAGATGTTTCTGAGTATGACCTCGACGTATCCGAAGAATCCGCTACTATTGATGCCTATTCACCCCTAGAAGTCGAAGAGGACTAATATATTTATGAGTAACAAATCTGCCGAAAGCTTATACACCTCCCTTGAAGGGAAGCGATACCAATACCTAGACAGAGCCAGACAAGCATCTAAATTAACTTTACCTTATGTAATGCCTGATGAGGGCTTCGGTTCTCATTCACGGTTAGAGACACCATTTCAAGGCGTTGGGGCAAGAGGAGTAAACAACCTCGCTTCTAAATTACTGTTGGCACTTCTACCCCCCAACGCCCCCTTTTTTAGATTAAACATAGACAAGTATGCTTTGGCAGCCGAAGGCGCTGATGCAAGTGTACTGTCTGAAATCGAAGCAGGACTTCAACAAGTAGAAGATTCTGTGATGGATGAGATTAGTCGTGAGACCTATCGCGTTGCTATTCACGAAGCACTAAAGAATCTTATCATTACTGGTAATGCTTTGATATATATGCCTGATGATGGAGGTATGCGTGTATTCCACCTCGACCGTTATTGTGTTGAGCGTGACGCTATGGGTAATACCCTATACATCTGCACCAAGGAAACACTTTCCTATATGACCCTATCCGATGAGTTGAAAGAACTCGTGGGTGTCCAAGGAGAAAGCGCTGACGAGGCTATCAATCTTTATACAGCCGTGTGCCGTAAGAGTGACCACTGGTTTGTCTATCAAGACATCAATGGTATTCGTATCCCATCCTCTGAAGGTAAATACAAACTCGACAAGAACCCATTCATCCCTCTTCGCTTTACACGAATTGATGGTGAAGACTATGGACGAGGTTATGTAGAAGAATACCTCGGAGACTTGCAGTCACTTGAGACCCTTACCCAAGCAATCGTTGAGGGTAGCGCAGCAGCAGCCAAGGTTTTGTTCATGGTTAATCCTAATGGTACAACCAGAGCAAGGACACTAGCTGAGTCACCTAATGGTGCTATCACCCAAGGCAATGCACAGGACGTATCGGTTCTACAACTTAATAAATTTAATGACTTTCGTGTTGCCCAAGAAACTATCAAAGAAATCAAAGATAGACTTGGACACGCCTTCTTACTTACTTCAGGAGTTGTTCGCCAAGCCGAACGTGTGACTGCCGAAGAGATAAGAATGTTAAGTATGGAACTAGAGTCTGCCCTCGGTGGTCTCTACTCTCTACTTAGTACAGAACTTCAGATGCCTATGGTCAACCGACTGTTGGTAGTAATGAAGAAAAAGAAATCGTTACCTGAACTACCTAAAGATATAGTCAACCCTGTTATTATTACAGGTGTTGAAGCATTAGGTCGTGGTAATGATTTACAGAAACTTGACTTGTTCCTAGCTGGAGCAGCTCAAGTGGTTGGTGCTGAAGCTGTCGCTCAGTTCGTTAATGTAAGTGAATACTTCAAACGTAGAGCAACCTCTCTGGGTATCAAGACACAAGAGTTAATCAAGAGTCCTGAACAGATGCAGCAAGAGGCACAGCAAGCCCAACAAGCAGCGATGATGCAAGCTGCTATACCTAATGGCGTAAATGCAATTAGTAGTCAGTTAAGCCAAGCTCAAGACGGAGCGAATATGAATCAACAAGTAGAAGCAAGCGAGTAATAATGGAAAGAGTAGTTATACAAGAACACAGTGAGGACGAAAATATCTCACTAGAAAAACAATCGGCTATGCAAGACGAAGCCGCCAAAGCTAGAGGTCAATCTATTGTATCTGAATCTGAAAAGATTGAAGAGACAGAGACCCCTATTGAAAGTGAGCGCCCTGAGTGGTTGCCTGAGAAGTTTGACACACCAGAAGATATGGCTAAAGCCTATTCCGAAGCTGAGAAGAAACTATCAGAACCAAAGGACACCAAGGAAAGTAAAGAAGCTAAACCTAAAGAAACTTCTGAACCTTCTGACAATGCTATCTCAAGTGCCACAGAAGAATTTTCTAATAAAGGAGAGCTATCTGACAAGACCTATGAAAGTCTTGAACAAGCTGGTCTCTCCCGTGAAATGGTCAACGCATACATCGCTGGTCAGCAATCATTAGTCGACGCTCAGACTGCAAACATCCACAAGGTTGTGGGTGGTGAAGGTGAGTATGACGCTATGGCTAAATGGGCTGGTGAAAACTTAGCTGATGATGAGCTAGAAGCTTTCAACACTATTGTTGAGGGTGGCACAGTGAGCCAAGCAAATGTTGCAGTCAAAGGCTTATATGCTCAATACAGAGCGCTAGGTGGTGGAGAACCTTCCCTTGAAAAAGGTGGAACTTCTGCTTCTGACGCTGGCGTAAAGCCGTATGGTTCTGCCGCTGAGGTGACCCGTGCAATGCGTGACCCTAAGTATGCTGAAGATGCAGGATATAGAAAACTAGTTGAACAACGACTCTCAGTCACAACCGCAATTTAATTATGACCCCAGAACTAATAGCAATGCTAGCAGGAGGACTCAGTGGCTTCGTAATGAAGCTCATCGGAGTGCAGATGGAAAATCAATCCCGTCAGTTTGAGCGTATGATTACGTCTCAGCAGACAGCAGATGCCTCGGCTGATGCCGCTGCCAAACGTGATGGAGGTGTATTAGTTCGTAGGTTCCTAGTGGTCTCCACCGTCTTCGCCATTGTACTCGCTCCGTTCATCTTCGCATGGACAGATGTGGGTGTCAGTGTCGCTCAAGATACAAATGGCTTTCTAGGACTATTCAAAGGTGTTAAATGGGAAACCATTCAAGGCTTTGTAATACTTCCTGAAATCAGACAAACCGCTCTTGCCATAGTAGGGTTCTACTTTGGCTCATCCCAGATTAAATGAATGAAGTCCTTCAAGTTGTATCATCCCTATCTCCCGTCTTTATTGGTGTCATTACACTAATCATTGTACTAGCTAGGATGCACTACAACCTTGAGACTCTTACAGAAAAAGTAAAAATTCTGTTTGACTTCCATAATAAAAAAAAGAAATAAGATGAATGAAATCCTATCTAATACTATTATCTTTTCTTGCGTTCCTAATCCCTCAATTAAAAGCAAATGAAAATCTGTCAATCTCCAGATTCGTGTCAAAAATCCCTTTGTGGGAAGTGTATCCGAATAGTAAGCCTAACGTCATTGGTGACAATGGTAAAGCTTTTGGCTTCTATCAAATTACGAGTATTATGGTTAAAGACTTCAATCGTATTAGCGGTCAAAGTCTTGTTCATGAAGATTGTTTCGACCCAAGAATTTCTAAAGAAATCGCTTATACAGTTCTGGCGCACTATTCAAAACATATTAAAAGACAAGGAATAGAACCGACTGTAAAGCATTGGTTGTTTATATGGAATGGTGGGGGTGGTGCTTGGAGACGAGTACATCATCCTATCAGTGACCGTAAACAATTACGACTGGAGGGTTATGCTCAACGAGCTATGACCTTCCTATAACTTTCGTTTAAGATTAATAAGCACAATGCCCTCCGAGGAGGATAACATTTGGTAAGCAGATAATCGAAGACAAAAACAATAAACTAAAACTAACCCCAATAAAAGAAAGAAAAAACTATGGCAAATGGTAATACATCCCCAAGTCGCAGTGGTCTTAAATCTGGGGGTTCTGACAATGATGCGTTGTTTCTCAAAGTCTTCTCAGGAGAAATCCTGACTGCTTTTGAACAGAACAATGTCATGAAGGACTTGCACTTGATGCGTACAATCACATCAGGTAAGTCTGCTCAGTTCCCAGTATCAGGAATCGCTACTGCAAAATATCATACACCCGGAGTCAACATCGCTGACTCTGGTAACTCGATGCTTAGCAGCATTGGAATGAACGAGCGTGTCATCACTATTGATGATGTTCTTGTATCGTCCACATTCATTGCTAACATTGATGAACTCAAGAGTCACTACGACGTTCGTAGCATTTATGCTTCTGAACTTGGTAAGGCTCTGGCAAAACGCTTCGACATCGCAACAATGAAGACTCTCTTCGCTGCTGCTGGTACAGGCGCTTCTGCTCCACAAGCTGGTGGTAACACCATCTCAGGTGCAGTTACTAACACCACTGCTGGTATCGTTGACGCACTCTATGCGGCTGCTACTAAGCTTGACGAAGTAGATGCTCCAAGTGAAGGACGTTTCGCTATCGTAACTCCTGCCCAATACTACAAGCTATTGACTGCTGACAATGTTGCTATCAACAAGGACACCTCTGGTGGTTCTGCTGATGCTGCTCGTGGCACAATCGTTGAAGTTGCAGGTATCCAACTCAAGAAGAGCAACAACTTCCTCGAAGTTATCGCTGAAGGCAACATCTCTGCTGCTGGTACTGGTGGGTCTAATGACCAAACCAATGCTGACAATGATGATGGTTCCTCAAACAATGATGTGTTTGTTGGTGATGGAGTAGGTTACAATGGTAACTTTGCTGCGCTTAACAACAGTGGTGAACATGGTATCCTCGTGGGTACTAAGGAAGCTATCGGTACAGTTAAGCTTCTCGACCTCGCTACAGAGTCCGAGTACCAAATCGAGCGTCAAGGTACACTATTCGTTGCTAAATATGCAATGGGTCATGGTGTTCTTCGCCCTGAGTGTGCAGTGAAGATTCTTCCTGCTTAAAACCCTCTGAATTCAAAGCCCTCCTTGGTCAATCCCTTGGAGGGCTTTTTTATTTTATGAAACGAAAAGGCGTATCATTACGAAAAGAACACAAGTCTGATAAAGGCGGTCTCACCAAGAAAGGTCGTGACTACTATAATAAGAAGACAGGTTCTAATCTTAAAGCACCACAGCCCAAGGGAGGCGCTAGAAAGCGTAGCTTCTGTGCAAGAATGTCAGGTGTTAAAGGAGCGATGAAAGACTCTAAGGGTCGCCCTACTCGTAAAGCTTTAGCCCTTAAAAGATGGAAATGTTAAATTATGTCCCTATACGAAAATATTAACCGACGCAAGAAACTAGGCATTAGCCGAAGTAAGAAGAAATCCACCGTAAGCAATAAGTCTTACAGCAACATGAAAAAAGGTTTCCCCAAAAAGAAAGATAAATAATGCCTACTACTACAATCTCTACGACTCTGCTTGAGTCAGTAAATATCGTCCTTGCTAACCTTGGCGAGTCACCAGTAAACACTCTTTCTGGTGGTGCGCTTCCACAACAAGTGTCGCTGGCGTTAAACACGATTGAAGAAGTAAGCACTGACATCCAGTCTAAAGGCTGGTGGTTCAACCAACAAACAGCAAGCGCCTACAACACTACTGCCAATGTTGTTATCTATCCGAGCAACACTGCTAATGATTGGAGTTCATCCATCCCAGAGGAAGTTAGACGGTACATCACAATCCGTTCTTCTCGTATTGCACAAACACGATTAATCGGCTCTGAAGAGTTACAGAAGTTCAGCTATAATGAGGAGCTAGTTAGTCTAGCTATCCTACAACAAGCCCATGTCCGCAACTCTGGCGGTGTCCTAGACTTCAATGATTTCCCAGCGGAACTCAGAGGTCTTGGGATGGACGAGGTTATGTTCCTCCAAGGGAACGTAGAGGAGAAGATAGGAACCCTACGTCTCGGTGGTGAACTTGCTAACATAGCGAAGACTAAAGCTGAAACATCCCTCATAGCCGACCAAGAGGCATTAATTACTCAGCAAGCGCTCACAGAGGCTCAGAATACTAATCTGGTAACTCAAAACGCTATCAAGGTAGCTGCTGAGGCTGGAGTGGTTACGTCCCAGCAAGCCCTAATTGCTCAACAGGTTCTAGATGTAGTTGCAGACACAGCCCTAAAGACCAAGCAAGGGACGAAGATTGATGAGGAAGTAGACCTACTCCAAACTCAAGACCTCCTTACAGACGCTCAGAAAGCCACAGAGTTACAGAACGCTATTAAGGTTGCCGCTGAAGCTGGTTTAGTTACATCCCAGCAAGCACTGGTAGCACAGCAGGTAATTGATACCGTTGCTGACACAGCTATTAAAGGCTCGCAGAAGCTCAAGATAGACGAAGAAAAACTTCTTGTAACGGAACAGAAAACTTTAGTTACCGCTCAGGCTTTAACTGAAGCTCAGAATGCTATTAAGGTTGCAGCAGATGCGGGACTCGTCACAACGCAACAAGCCTTAATTTCACAACAAGTATTAGACGTAGCCGCAGATACCACGTTGAAAGGCAAACAGGGCTCTCTCGTTGACGCTCAATCAACAGACGTAGCCGCTGACACGGCGCTTAAAAGTAAACAGGGTTCATTAGTTGATGCTCAGACAACAACGGAAGGTTCTCAACAAGCTGTATTAGGAGCGCAAGCTACTAACATTGGAGCTGATTCAGCGCTTAAAGGAGCACAAACTACAACGGAAGGTTCTCAACAAAGTTCGCTGGCTGCCCAAGCTACAAAGTTCACGGGTGAAGGAACTTTAGCAACAAACCAAGCGGCATTAATTGTAGCCCAGAAAGACCAATTACTTGCTCAGACTGCTATCGAAGCAACAGCCGAGAAAGCTTTCTTTGACGGTGTGGTTGCTGTCACTCAGAATACCTACAGAGACTTTGCCGCTGAGATGCGGATGATGGGTATTCAAGAAGTCCAGTTCCAAGGGACTCCCGCTTACAAGAAGATAGAGCTTCTATCCGATGCAGGTAAGCTACGCACAGCTACAGCCACAGAGACAGGCTCAGATGCTACAGAACTCTCTGAGGTCAACAAGGTAATGCGCTTTATTGGTGAGGCCCCAGTGACAGCCCTCAACTCCAACTCTCTAGCTTCTGAATGTGTTCGCTTATTACGTGACACAGACAAAGAGCTACAAGGACGTGGTTGGTGGTTCAATACTGAGAAGGACGTAGAGCTTACAGCAAATGTCTCAGGACAAATCACAGTACCTACAGATGCCCTTTCAGTAGAGTTAAACGATTATGCAACCCGTATTAAAACAGTAGGTGGAGTTCGTTACCTCTATAACCTCAAAGATAAGTCATACACTTCTTGGAGTGGCACAATCAAAGCCACGGTTATATATGAGCGCACACTAATTGACACTCCTCAGAAGTACCTTGAGTATCTCAGCATCCGCGTAGCTATCCTACTGACAGAACTTTACCCACAAAGCGGTGTAGACATCCAGCGTCTTCCTAAGATGGAGCAGGAGCTAAGGGCTTACTTTAAAGACCGTGAGTTTGACGAAGCTAATTACTCAGTATTTGACAACTATGACACAGCCTCCAGAATAGGCATCAACCGTAACTACGACCTTACATAATGCCCTTAATTAATACGTCGGTTCCCAACCTTATCCAAGGTGTCTCTCAGCAACCTGATGCAACACGTTTTGTTGGTCAATGTGAGGAGCAGGAAAACGCTCTTAGCTCTGTTGCAGATGGACTAAAGAAACGTCCTAATACTAGGCACATCGCTAGGTTGCTTACGAGTGCTATTGATGAGAATAGCTTTGTTCACTTTATCAACCGCGATGACAACGAGAAGTATGTAGTTATCCACGACGGTTCGACTATCCGCGCTTGGAATATACTCACAGGACTTGAGGCTACCATTAATGGCACTACAGGTGGTTACACCCCAGTAACAGACAGCTACCTTGATTCTTCCTCCCCAAAAGCACAGTTAAAAGCCCTTACGGTTGCTGATAATACATTTCTGTTGAACACCTCAGTGCAAACAAGCATAGACGAGGCGACAACAAGCCCTAAACTCGACAAGCGCGCGTTTGTGTTTATTAAACAAGCAGACTACGGTAAGAGCTACACTATTGAGACGGGAACGGGCGACACGATTCGATTTGAAGTTGACCCCTCGACGCTTCAAACACAACTTTATAGCCGCTTCGGTAGCGTAGAATTGTTTCTTTCATCAGGTGGCAATAATTATACCGCCAATACGGTCTACGCGATAACCTACCGCTTCCTAACGCACTTTACGTCAAACGTCCCTAGAACGATTTATGCTCGCACTGACTCTGGCGGGTCTTTTACGGAGTTATCCTCAGACAACTCGACCTTCGGTAACCGCGTCAGGGTTGCGTCCAACACCACAGCGCCTTCCATAACTAACTACAGCTTTGAGTACCCCACCCCCGAAACCACCAACCAAGGTAATTCTGGATTTGGTTCGATTACCTCTGTCACTGGAGACTCTACCAGCGCATCAAACGCACGCACGCGCGATATTATTCTTGAACTATACGAGAAGACAACCGTAACCACCAAAGGTGGCTATAATGCAAACATAGACGCTAATTTTGATACTAAGTATAGTGGTAATGGTTTGTTGTTTACATTAAAGGACACATCTACCTCTGATGATTTCTCCATAATTACACGCGACGACCTAGCGGATAGTGGTATGGGTGTTATATATAAAGAGGTAGACTCTCTGTCTGATTTACCCTTGAGCTGTGTTAATGGGTTTGTTACTAAAATCAAGGGCGACGCAGAGCTAAACCAAGACGATTACTACGTTAAGTTTGTTACTGCTGATGGTTCTTCTTGGTCGCAGGGTTCATGGGAAGAAACCATTAGTCCTGACACGCCTTTAGGTTTTGATAAAACAACGATGCCCCATAGGCTGGTATCTACAGGATTAAATAGTTTTGAAATATTGGAATCCGAGTATAGCACACGAACCGTTGGTGATGCCTTGTCAAACCCCGCCCCATCCTTCATTGGGTATCCTATATCCAATATGTTCTTCTTTAAGAACCGTCTGGGCTTCATCTCTAATGAGAACATAATACTTTCTGAGGCTGGGGAAACTTTCAACTTCTTCCGCAACACCGTTACAACTCTTCTGGATTCAGCTCCCATTGATGTGGCTGTTTCTAGCGGGCAAGTAACCAACCTTAAAGCGGCTAAAGGCTTCCAAGAGAACCTTATATTATTCTCAGAGAATGGACAGTTCGCTCTTAAGGGTGGAGGTGTTCTTACACCTAAGACAGTAAGCATCACTCCAATTACGAACTTCAGCTTTGAAGACCAAGTAGACCCATTACCATTAGGTTCTTATATATACTTCCCATTTACTCGTGGAGCCTTTACAGGGATGAGAGAGTTCACTGTAAACGCCTCTACCGATAATTACGATTCCACTGAGGTCACTGAACACGTTCCTGCTTACATCCCTAAAAACATTATTGATATGGCGGGAACCACTTCGGAGGACATGATTGTGTTACTCAGCGGTGACGAAAAAGGTTCTCTATATATCTACAATTACTTCTGGAACAACAACCAGAAAGTCCTAAGTGCTTGGTCGAAGTTTACCTTCACTGGTGAGATACGAGGCATGGAGTTCATTGAGTCCACTCTATACGCAGTCATCACTAACAACGGAGAAACTAATCTCGTTGAGATGCCTCTAGAGTCTGGCTTAACGGATGCCGCTGGTTACGTTACTCACCTTGATATGCGAGTAGCATCTACAGTCAGTAACGGTTCTTCTACAATAACCCTTCCTTACACCCCAGCAAACAACTCAGTAGAGGTTTACACAACAGACGGTCTCAAACTTAATGTTACTAACTCAGGAGCTACGGTTACTCTTGCGCAAGCGGTGTCAGCGGATACCCCTGTATTTACTGGCATCCCTTATACCATGAAGTACACCTTCTCTGAGCAACTCTTCAAAGCTAAAGCGGGTAACGGCACAAGTCCTTCTAATGCCGCTAAGTTGTTGATACGCAACGGCTCTATATACTTTGACAAGACGGCTTTCTTTAAGGTCAAAGTGACTCCTAAGTTCCGTGATACCTATGAGAATATCTTTACCCCTGATGTGATAGGTTCCACTACAATAGGAACTCTTAACTTAGACAGCGGGTTCTATCGTTTCCCTGTTCTTACAAAAGCACAGGATACAACTATTACTATTGAGAACGACAGCGCACTTCCAAGCAACTTCCAGAGTGCTGAGTTTGAATCCTTTGTTCACTCGCGTTCTAACCGCTATGGCTAACCTAGTATTTCAGCAAGGGACACATAAGTTAATAAAGGCAAAGAAAAGCCATATTGACTACATAGTTCCCTTTATACGCAAGGAGGATAGACTTGAAGTTGCCTGTATGGGCAGCACTCCAGAGGAATCCTTGCATAGAGCTTTTGAAACTGATGATGCTACCCTTACTATTGTTGATGGTGGTGATGTCCCTATTGCCATGCTTGGTGTTGGACAAGTCATTGATATGGCTTATATTTGGATGCTAGGAACTGATGCTGTCCATGACGCATCCTACGACTTCCTCAAGGCATCTCGCAAAGTAACTCAGTCTTTAACTAAACCCTACGGAGCAACCTTTAACTTTGTTCATAAAGAAAACAGAACTGCCATTAAGTGGCTTAAGTTCTGTGGCGCAAAGTTCACTAGAACACTCTCCTTCAATAACGAACCTTTTTACGAATTTATAATAACTTACAGAAAGAAATAATATATATGTGTCCACCATTAGTAATCGCCTCAATCGCCATGAGTGCAGCCTCGACTGGTCTTCAAATAAGAGGACAGCAGATACAAGCCAAAACCCAAGAAAAGGTACAAGCAAATGCTTCTGCTGTTGAGAGACAGCGTTACCTTAATGAAGTATCCTCATTGCGCACACAGCAAGGTCAAGAGCAAGTTGCTATGGCTCAGAAGTTACAATCTAATAAGACGAGAGCTAGAGAAGCTAGAGCAACCGCTAGAGTATCTGCTGGTGAAGCAGGTGTTGCAGGACTTAGCGTAAATGCACTTATGAACGACTTAACTCGTAAGGAAGCGATGTATAATAACTCGGTGAATACCCAAGCACAAATGCTAGACGTAAGACGTGACCTTTCACTTAGAGATGCAGGACTAGGATTTACTAATAATATGTTACGCATCAATCGCCCAATCGAAGAAGTAAACTACGCAGGTGCGTTAGTGAGTGGCGCACAAACTGGACTATCAACATATGGAACACTTAAATAATAATGGCAACTGATAATAGAGTACAAGTAAGCTACGACCCCTCTGAGATTACCTTAGCGCCCACTGTCGAGCAGACCAAAGGTAGCGGAACGGTAGTTCAAGCGATGAACAAAACAAACCAAGCGTTGAACTTCGCTAGGGCTTTGAATCAAGTTCCAGCGGTAATTGGCGCTGCAAATAATATAGGACAAGCACAAGCACTTGAGGACTTCTCCCAGATTACTGATAACACTAAGAAGGACGAGTTGCTTAAACAAGAGAAACAAATGTCTAAGTGGCTCGGGTATGATAAAACATTTCAACAAGAACTTGTTAAAGATTACTACGTCCGTAACGCTGATACTATTACAAAAAGATTTACTACTATAGCTGGAAACCATACTGAATCCAAATCATTTGAGGCAGCAATGGCGGAAGAAAAGAAAACACTCATAGGGGAACTTCAAGAAGAGTTCGGCAATAACCCTAATCGTGTAGTCGCTATTAATGCTTTCGGTGACAAAATAATTGGAGAACTTGAAGGCAAGACTAGAGAGTTATTTGGTCAAAATGTTATTAAGGGTACTGTTGATTTTAAAGCCACCAATATGCAGAAATCCCTCAAAGCGGGTGGGGATATTGATACTTCTTTTTCAACTTTCTTAGCGGAAACACAAGAAGGAGGTCTCCTAAGTAAATCAGAATCTAAAGCAGAGTTACTTACTAATGGCTTAGCGATTGCTAATCAATTTTCTAAAGACGGTCAATATGATAGAGCTTTAGAGGTTATGGACAAATTAAAAAGTCGTGAGTTCTTCAAGGGAGCTAAGTATGCTGGCGATGATTTAACTAAAGTAGTGAACCTTGAAGATAATATTAGAAAAGCCAAAAAGAATAATGATGACGTTGATACTAGAGGTGTCGCGACTCAAATAAGAAATAGTTTTGCTTTCGTATCCACAACATTAGCGGGCTATGGTAAAGGTGAAGAAGTTCCGACAAGCGCTGTTAATCAAGTAAAAGATTTAATAACTAAGTTACGCCCTAACATTCCTGACGAACAGGTAGATACATTAATTGCTAAGTTTAATAATAGTGAATTAACAAGTAGTCAAAAAGTAGAGCAGTTAAAAACTATTCTCAATGAGGCAGGTACGCTAGACTTTGAAGGGGAAGACGGAAAAGTTATAGGTGTCCCTGATAATACAAAAACTATATTTAATTTAAGCGCTCAAGGATTTGTAGATTACTATGCTAACGAAGCGGTACAAAGACCTTGGTTGGTTAATGGACTAACTAATATACAACGAACTAATGCCGTCAAAGGTGCTGTTGATTGGTTTAAACTTCCTAGGAATAAATTCATGAAGCCTAAGTCCTATATGGAAGATATAGGGTTTGCAGGAGCGAAAGTACCTGACGATGTTCAAAAAGCTTATGAAGAAGCCCACCAATTAGATTGGACAGCAAGTAATAAAACCTTTGCTGGCTTTAATGAAGACTCTTTGAAAGTAACGCTCAAGAATGAATTTAGCAATTTAAGATTCTTTAGCCCAGATAAGACAAAAGAAGCAGCTACTAAATGGTCAGCATTTGTTGATGAGTATTCTGATAATTATTTTCCAATTATTCAACAGGATTTAGAAGACTATTCTTCAACCATCATTGATGATGAGAAGAGAGATGAACTCTTAACAAAAAAAGTATCTGAATTAAGAAATTACTATGCAAATAACTTAGCTCAGTTGTTTGAATCTAAAACTAATTACAATGATTATTTGAACTTCGGGTATGGAAGAGATGCTAACATTTCGCGAACAGGTGTTGCCCCTTCTGAGTTTAATTTTAGAGCGGATAAACCAAATACCAAAGAATATGGAGTTGGTGACTTTAAGAAACTTGACATTACAACATCCTCGGAGAGATTTGTAGAGCAAAGCATCAAGGATGAAACAGATATTAAACAATATCCACACCTGCAATTACTACGAAAACGTATGTTTTCTGAGAAGTACGCTTACAAAAATGTAGAAGAGTTTCAAAGTATCTATAAAAATATGAGGGACAATAAGGATAGAAATGCCCTTCAAGCTACGATGGTGGCTTATGGTTACCCTACCTACACTCCTGAAGCTGCTGAAGACTTAAGGAAGACTGGTTTATCCTATGCTGAAGTACGCTTGTTTGGAAATATAGACGAACTTACAGAAGTTTCTGTAGCGTGGCAAGGGGCTTATAATAAAGCAACGCTTGGAGAAATTTTAACAGAAGACGAACAAAAAGCATTTGATGCGCTTACAGACTTCGGAATATTTAATTCTGAAACATTTGGACAGTTTATGAATGTTCAGAAAGACCTAGTAGAAAAATATTAATGGCTGATATAATTACATTTAATCCTATAACTGACGGCAAGCGTGAAGACGAAGAAGTCATAGACACCATTAATCCTGCGGTTACTAGCACAGAAAGGGAGCTTAAAACTGTCCCTACTTCTTGGGAGAATACTACCTATGACGCTGCTGCTGAAGCAGAAGAGAATGACACATGGCATCAAATAAAAGGTTACGGAGCAGGTGCGGCAGTTGAGATGGGCGGGGGATTTTATATGTCCCATAAGCTCAACAGTGCTGGTAGATACCAACAAACCGTATCTAATTCTAAAAAGATTTTAAATTCTTTAAGAGCCTTAAGAGTAGCCAACTTAGCTACATGGCAGAAATCCTTTACCCCTTGGGGCGCAGTTGCACAAGTTGGTACATTTGCTGTTACCGAAGCGGGTATATGGGCGTTAGCTAACTTGGCTGGACAAGGTACTCGTAATGCCATGGGCGTTCAAGAAGGAATACATTCTAGTGAACTCATAAGCTCCGCTGTCTTTGGTACGATTGCACAACCAGTAGAAAGCGCTTTTGCTTTAGCTAAGATTGGTGATAAAATTAATAAGGCGATGCCTTTAAAGATTGTAGCCGAAACAACTCACAACGCTAAGAAAGGTGTTGTTGATTTAGCTGCTTGGAAAGGGAGAGAGTTATTAGTTAAAGGCGCTCCTAAATTTGTAAGTGGAGCAGTATTGGGACTTACAGAGTCCGTAATGCGTCAAGAGTTAGCTCTCCAGATGAATGACATTGAAGAGAGGAACGGATGGGATTATGCAACATCCACTCTTCTTGGTGGAGGTTTTAATTCAATATTTGGTGTATTATCGAAGTCAGGAGCTTGGGGGCGTAAACAAGCAACCACTGTATCAGAAAGAGCTAGAGATAGAACTAAACAGGCTATTGAAGATATTAATAAAGATATTGAAAAGCTTGGACAGAACATAAATAAACCATCTAAGAACAAAAAGCTTAATGACTTAACCATTAAGAAAGGCGAACACGAGCAAGCCTTAGAAATTCTTGAAGATATGGTTGAGGATACCAAGAAAGCTGACGCTCATTTGTCTGCCGATGAAACCAATCCTTCTACAGCTATTGACCAACCTGAACCAGCAATTCTTAAAGAGAAAAGAGAGCGACTTGAAAATCAAGAAAAGCTCGACACAGACGAACTCAAAGAAGAAATCAATCTTGATAAGGCTCTTGATGAAAGCACACTAGATAGAATACTAATAGACCTTGAAGAAAAGTGGCAGACCGCAGTAGATAATTTAGATGAAGGTAGTGTTACTGACGAAATCACAAGAATTACGCGAAGGATTTACGAAGCTGCCGACTATGACATGGGCATTGCCATTGAGAAGTTAGCACTTATGGGTGACGACATTGATATGCCAACAATCGCAAGACTTCTTGAGGATGTTGATACTCAAATCAAATTGCTAGATAGTGTTCATGGTCGAATAAATACTGCGGCTGGTAGAGCGGTGAGAGCTAATAATCTTAACTCTAGTCCTGCTCCTAACTCTACATATTCTCTTGCTAATCAACAAACTAAAGATGCCTTGAATGTAATCAAGCGTAGATTGAGGAGCGTGATAGATGGCACTGATACTGTTGATGATTTCATTGCTGCTGCTGATAAAGTATTAGAAGGTAAAAAACCAGTATCTAAACCAGTAGAGGTCGACACACCAGCTACTCCTAAGCCAGACGGAGAAGCTCCAGCAACACCTAAAGACGCTCCAGAGACTCCTAAACTAGAAACAAACCTCAAGCCTAAAAAAGTCTTATCAGCGTTTGAAACAGGTGGGTTTCCAGTGCAATCGGTTGTCGTAAATGGCGAAACAAGATATATCACATCCGCAACAATCGAAGGTCTTGGGAGAAAGTATTTTTTTACCGATGAAAAAGGAATTGGTCAATTTGATATAGAGGGTAAAAGCACAAGCAAATTAGATAGAATTGATGAAATAAACACTACTTTTGATACACGCAAAGACCTTTTAGATGCAATTCAAAAGAAGGTAGATGAAACACCTACACCACCTAAAGACACCCCGCAACCCAGAGGTGAAGAAAGTCCTAATCCCAAAACGGGAAAGAAGAACGAAGAAATTGATAGTGGTTCTAATGCTGATGTAGATGAACCTACAGTATCACCAGTTGTTTCTGCTTTAGATAAACGCATTGCAAAACTTCAAAAGCAATTAGATGAACTATTACCAAATATTTCTGGTAGGTCACCTGAAGAAGCTAAAGGAAGCAAGGGTAATAAGAAAGCAGAAGACCCTGAAGTTAAACGACTTAAGAATAGTATTGCTAACGCTAAAAGGTATAAGCGTGAAGCAGAGAAAGTTGTTAAGGAAGAACTGGAGGTTGCCCGTTTAGCTGAGATAGCTGCCCGTAATGACCCTGCTGAGATGCAACTTGAAGTTGGCGGTAAAGGAAATAAACCTAAAGAATCTCTTAACAAGAAAATTAATGAGGCTAAAGCACGACAAAGAGCGGCAAAGAAATTATTTAGAGAACGCTTAAAGAAAATCGTTGATGATGAAAAGAAGCAAATACGATTAGAAGCTAAAGCTAAACTTTGGGATGATGTTTACGATTATGTTTATCGTGAAGCAGAGATGGAGAACGCAGGTGTTGGTGTAAAGCTATTTAGAACCGCACGTATCCTTCGTAAGTTAGGCATGGTCAACTCACCTACTTCTGCAATGGCTGCCTTACCTACGGGCGCATTTGAAATGATAAAGTTATTTCCTAAAGCCTACATAGGAAAGGCGCTAGCTAAAACTGATTTAGAAGCACAGGCAGCACAATTTGAAATAGAAGCGGCTGGCGAAGCGATGATGGGTTTGTTTAAGGCAGACACTTGGAAACACTTTTATAGAGCCTACAAAACAGGACAAGACCCTAGCTATGGTTCCTCTACTAGATTTGGGGATGACTTTAAAATGTCAGCCGCAAGAGAGATAACCCCACTGGGTCTAGATGGTGTTGTTACTAATGCCCGTCAAACAGCACAGCGAGCAGCTTATGGGCAAGATGCAACAATTGCATGGGCTAACGAAAAGTTGGCACTAGGTAAAATACTACCATTCCTAAGCTGGGGAGCGAGAAGCATTATTGGTGTGGATGCTACGTTTAAAAGGCAACTCAGATTCGCAGCGGCACGAGCCGAGTCACGAAAGAAAGCCTTATTAAACCATCCAAGTGACCCTGCCAAAGCTAAAGAGTATTCCGATAAACTCCTAAATAGTTGGTTAAGAGATGCTAATGGTTTTAAAGTATTAGCTCAAGTTGATGAACTAGCCGATGACTTTTCAAGAATTGATGACGCATTATTGATGGCATCACACGGAGACCTAGAAGATGTTGCTCAAAACTTAACAGAACAAATCTTAATCAAACCCATCTCAGGGATGTTGAACGACGATAGAGACGGTAAGCGTATGGTTGTTGGTGCTGTAATCGAATTGTTTATGCCCTTCTATAAAGTTGGCGTTCGTTCGGTTGTTAAATCAGCTACCCTAGCAAATCCGTTGCGTGTCTTAGGAGCTACTAACACGGGCATACCTGCCGTGGGTAATCCTTACGTGGGCATCAAAAAGCAATTAGCTAACAAACAAAAGGATGTTATTGCCAAACTAGAAGCAGGGAGACCGACTGAAAGTAAAAAGTGGATAAGAGACAAAGAACTAGAATCTATTAATTTAGATAATCGTATAAAGAGAGCAGAGCTTCGTAGAATTAACCACAACAAAGAAGTTCTTACTGATGTTGTGATACAACTATCTTTAGGTAGCGCGGCATTTGCCGCAGGTTATATGGGTAAAGCCACAGGCACAAATGCTTGGATGACTGCCGACCAGAAGAGAAAGAACAGAGATAAGGTAAAAGACTTCACAATGTTTGGAATGGATTATCGTGCAGCGGTTCCAGTAAATTTATTAATGGCTTTCTCTGCTGACCTTGGGAGGTATATGCGAGCTAAAAAGAACAATCAACTTTCGGACGACCTAAGTGGACTTACATTAATATTAGAGTCACTTAAAACCGCATCGAGAGAACTACCTACATCACAGGGACTTGCAGACCTAGATGGTTTGTTTTCAGGAAGCAACGAAAGATTCAGCGCTATGGTTGCTAAAGTTGCATCTAGTTATGCGTTACCAGTTCCTTCATGGATTAGGAAAGTCACTAGCTACGCTACGGCTCAAGACACTATAAGTGAATTAAAGGGGGGTACATTTAGTGATAGAATTATGTACTACTCCTTTGGGAAAGCTACTCCAAACCGTAAGGTGGACATTGCAGGTCAATTCGTAACAAATGATAGAACCATACACCATACTTGGAACAGGTTTGCGTCTCCTAAAGAAATAGAGAGAAAACCTTATCAAAATGTTATTGCGTCTGACCACGAAAAGGTACTAGATGCCTCACTAGATGCTGGCTTCTATGTTGAAGGTAATATGCACGAGTGGCGTGATGAAAGCGGTGTTACATTACATCAGCACTTCGCAGAACGATTAAGACAATCTACCTTAGAAATGGAGCTTAATACATACTCTACTGGGCAATATTTGACCGACGTAAATCTTAGTATACCTAACGATAAAGGCACGCCAAGAAACAAAGGTATTTTAAAATTTGGACAATTACTTAATAAAAAACACAGAGAGATTAAAGAAATGATGCGTGAAGACGCTTCACTTTTAGGTCGCTTTGTTAATAAAGAAAATGAGAACCTTTATGATAATATGTTAAAACTACAATTCCAAGGCGATGAAATCTTGAACACTAAATTACCAAAACCAATCTTTTAAATTCTAACCCCCTAATACAATGGCAAACTCATATGTTGAATATACAACCGCAAGCAATGGAACTGGCACAGGCACTAACGCCTTCGGACAGACCACCTTCACTGCACCCACTAAGTTTCTAAGCATCAACGACATCCGCATAAAAGGATTAAATGGAAGCACATGGACAGAACTAACAATATCCTCAAGAGGAACGACAACAGTCACTCTGAGTGCTACACCAACAGCTTACTCAACGATACGAGTGTTTCGTTCTTCCACAACGGAACCATTGATAGACTTCCAGAACGGCTCAAGGTTGTCAGAGAGTGACCTTGATACGGCTTACCAACAAGGACTGTTTGTGGCACAAGAGGTAGCAGAAGATGCTGACCCTGAAGGTGGTAGCGGTATAGGTAACGTAGTCAACTCGCAGTTAGCTGGTGGTATCACTAACGATAAACTTGCAGGAAGTATTACCCAAGATAAACTTGCGGGTAGTATTGCTGACAGTAAACTTGCTAGTGGTGTGGGAACAAGTGCGAACAACCTAGTAAAACTCGATGGCACTGCTAAACTACCTGCGGTTGATGGAAGTCAACTTACAAATGTTAGTGCGGGTAAAGTTTTACAGGTTAAACATTTTCAAACAGGTGCGGTAGCTCACACAACTTCTACTATAACAAATGATGACTCCATACCTCAAAATACTGAGGGTGGAGAATTTATGACTTTAGAAATTACACCAACAAGTGCAACAAGTAAATTATTAATAGAAGTTGTGGTTGGTGGAAGTCCTACTGTTGCTGCTGCTGTAACTGTTGCTTTGTTTCAAGATAGTACGGCTAGTGCTTTAGCCGCAATGGGTTTTTTCCACCCAACTGGAACTGGACAAACAACTATAGCCTTTAAGCATTTCATGATAGCAGGAACAACTAGTGCTACTACTTTCAAAGTTAGAGCTGGTTCTCATACTAATAATTTTACTTTTAATGGAACTAATAATACAAATAGAGTTTATGGGGGAGTTTATGCTTCATCTATAACCATTACAGAGATAACCCCATAATGGAATCACAACACTTCCCCTCACTTGTCGGATTCATGGGTATCCTCGGCACTCTAACATTAGCAGATATTAATGTTCTTGTGGCTACCTTTGTAGGTCTCGCCTCGTTTATCTATCTAGTAATTAAAATCATAAAGGAATTAAAATAATGAGTGACAAGTCCCTTAAACTTAATAACTTACAGGATATTCTTATTGATGAGTTTATCAGCCGTATCAACAGTGGCAACGCTACCCCTAGCGACCTTAACGCTGCTCGGCAGATGCTCAAAGATAATAACATCTCCGCTACAGTAACCAACGACAACCCTATGAATGAGTTAGTAAAAGTATTACCATTTAAAGATGACGCTGTAGACAAAGTGATACGAGCCTATAACGATTAATGGAAGTCCCTGAACAGTTAAAGGATTTTCGTAACTTCCTTTACATTGTATGGAAAGAACTAAACCTTCCAGACCCTACCCCTATCCAATATGAGATTGCTTCCTTTATGCAATCAGGAGACCGAAGAGCTATTATACAGGGTTTCCGAGGAGTTGGAAAGTCGTGGATATGCTCTGCTTTTGTTGTACACCAGTTGCTCCTCGACCCTCGAAAGAACATCCTTGTTATCTCGGCTTCTAAGACTAGAGCGGACGATTTCTCGACATTTACGCTTAGGATTATCCATGAACTTGCTATCCTCGAGCACCTGCGACCTAAGCCAAATCAGAGATTCTCTAAGATATCTTTTGATGTTGGACTCGCTCCAGCCTCACACGCACCCTCCGTCAAGTCGCTTGGGGTCACTTCACAGCTAACAGGTAGTCGTGCTGACATCATAGTAGCAGACGACGTGGAAGTACCCAACAATAGTGCTACCCAAACCATGAGGGACAAGCTGTCAGAACAAATCAAAGAGTTCGACGCTATCCTCAAACCTGACGACAACGCTAAGATATTAGTCCTAGGAACACCCCAGTGTGAAGACACAATCTATTATAAGCTGTCTGAGAGGGGCTACAAGACGCGCGTATGGACTGCGCAATACATTACTCCAACTAAGCACGAAAACGCCTACAACGGCAACGTGAGCCATCTATGCGTTGATTCTGAGAAAGAAGGAGACTCTACTGAACCCACCCGCTTTTCTAACATCGACCTACGAGAACGACAAATATCCTATGGTTCCGCTGGTTTTGCCATGCAGTTCATGCTGGATGCACGCTTGAGTGATGTCGATAGATACCCCCTAAAACTCAGTGACCTCATCGTTACCCCTATTGATAAAGAGGTAGCACCTGAGAAACTTGTGTGGGCTGCCTCCCCTGACCTTGAGTATGATGGTAGCATCCCTAACGTCGGACTCTCAGGTGACAGATACTACCGCCCTATGACCACCGTAGGTGACCACGTAGAGTTCACAGGCAGTGTCCTTAGTATTGACCCATCTGGTCGTGGTAAGGATGAGACTGGATATGCCGTCGTTAAGATGCTCAATGGTACACTATTTGTCCCAGAAGCAGGTGGTCTCTCTGGGGGCTACGACGAGGCTACCCTTAAGAATTTAACAATGATAGCCAAGGAACACAAAGTAAACGCTATCATAGTCGAGTCTAACTTCGGTGATGGTATGTTCGTTGAACTACTTAGACCCATTCTAAATAAGGTTTACCCCTGCACCATAGAAGAAGTCCGTCACTCTAAACAAAAAGAACTACGCATCATTGAGACCCTAGAGCCTGTAATGGCTAACCATAAGCTCGTAGTTGACCCTAAGGTTATCCGTAAGGACTACGATAGTTGCAGCTCATATAAACCAGAAGCACAACTAAAGTACCAACTGTTCTACCAGATGTCTCGTATAACAAGAGACCGTGG
>Ga0209091_10000482_pt1 | contig 38155 bp, 23 predicted proteins | sample ArcticOcean_MG_C_6_FD_187438 | JGI IMG/M metagenome (GOLD analysis project Ga0209091, IMG submission 187438) | Marine microbial communities from western Arctic Ocean - ArcticOcean_MG_CB8_128 (SPAdes) (version 2) | ecosystem: Environmental > Aquatic > Marine > Oceanic | place: Arctic Ocean...
GCTACAATAGCCCCATCAACTATCTTAGCAGCAGTAATACTATTATCAGGTATTATATTATTTACAGCGGGGCGACTTACAGTTCCGATATAACTCATTTATTTCCTTATGTAATTTCTAGAATCGACATCACTGCATCACAGGATGTTGCTGTATCAGATATAACTTTAACACTATCGCCAACTTGAAGAACTACTTTTTGGTCACCGCCCACGACAACCAAACTAGCACCGGCGGGAATTGGAGCAGATTTGACGATATAATAATCATTAGTTGCATCATTCAATGTTACACCAACTTCAATTGGAGCAGCAGTTGTATTTGATACAGTCAAACCAATTATTGTAGTTTCAGTTGAAGCTGGAACGGTATAGGCATTTATTACGGTCAAACTCGTCCCAATTTGCCTTTGAAGTTTTCTTTTAAACGCGTTTGCCATTTGTTTTTAATCCTTTATTTATAATTTAACCTAATGCAATAGCAAGTGCCATTACATCTCCAGGTGAAGTAACATCGGTTCCTACTAGAAGACCATCTATCGCACCAATTAAAAGTTCACTGGAAGAAAGTGCTATTCCAGCATAGACAGAACCAACCGTTGTATCTGTAGTTAATGCTAATGTTCCATCTCTCTGTACATAGTATTTTTGACCAGCTGTTAAACCTGATTGTGCATCATCAACCGCACCCGTCAGTTGGATGGTTGCCGCCGCCCCATCGGAATAAGCATCGTTACTAATACCAATAAAGTTCTCTAACGTGAGGGTAGTGGATGCAGCTGTTGCGGGCATGCCATTAGATCCTATGAAAGTATATATTTTGTCACCGTTGTCATAGTCAAAATAACTTCCAACAAATCTATTTGTACTGTCACCAAGATAATTAAAATTGAGATTCTGAACACCATACGATCCCCCACTAGGATCATTCATACGAATTTGAGAGGTAGTTTCAGTTCCACCAGTAGAATTGGGCCCGTCAAATGTTATGTTTGTACCACTGACATGAGCTTGTTTCATAAAACCAACATCATAAGGTGCACTTTGCCACATAATAGTAACTTCTCCCGCATCATCTGGGTCTGCTTGTGCTTGTATCCAATCACAATCATAGCCGCTAGCTGTATGTTGAATTGCGGTTCCTACTGAAGTGATTGCTGTACCAGACCAAGTACAAACTCTACAATATCCTGAATTACTCTTATTATACCATATTGTAAATGTCTTATCGGTATGTGGGACGAAACACATTGCAGTACCGTTGATATTATATTCTGGGTTGATCTCTACCGATTCAAATACGGTTTTAGCTCCAAACGAAATAGTACCAGCACCATAATTACATGTACCGACTTGCAGAGTTCCATAATTACTATTGTCTTTATCTTTATACATGAGAATAAACTTACCCGCATTATTGGGATCAACCCTCATTACCGGATACCTACCCAGGCCATTATTTGTTGCTGCAAATGCATGTGCTACAGTACCAAAGCTTACAGTTGTACCTGATAAAGTTCCAATTTGACATCCCAGCTCGTATGTATTTCCGGCCCCCGGATTTGGTACGTGTTCATAACAATGGATGAACTTGCCTGAAGTATTTGGATCAAATTCCATCCCGCCGCCAGAGGAATATGCATCCTTCCTAACGGAATTGTTTTGATGTATAACTGGGGATGTCCATGCTCCAATAGTTGTACCTGTTCCCGAACTAGCTACTGTTCCAACCACTGCTTTTCCAATATTAGAGTTACCTTTATCTACATAAATGATAACAAATACTCCCGCTTGATTAGGATCAAATTGAATATAGTTTGATTGAGCTCCTGAACTGGAAGCATAGTTGGCTGATTCAGCCCCGAATGTAATAGTGTTGTCTGCTGCTATAGTTCCAACCCTAGCTCTACCGTAGCCAGAGGAATTGGAAGATGCTCGGGTAGTATAAACAACTTTAGTTTTATTATTTGGATCAACCGCCGATTTGTGATTTTGTTCACTTTGACTGTTTGGACTAGCAAAAACTTCATAATCTGTATTTCTTATGTCCAAAGGAGTTGTACCTGCTGCCGCGGCGGTGGCGGAAATAGCAAAAACAGTCCCGTTAGTATTAATACCAATCTTAGAACCATTAGATATACTTCCACTAGCTACCTTGGTTACAGTTGGTCCTGCTCCAACCGCTTGTACATCAGTTCCTATTGTGAGTCCAAGTGTAGTCCTTTGAGCAGAAGCATCAGCATCATCAAGAAGTGCCTTACCTGCGGTAGTAAGATCATAAACTGCAGCTGAACCACTACCAGTAAACTGAATACCTTTATTAGCCGCGGATGTTAATCCAGCAAGTGCGGTAAGGTCTGCGTCATATGCTTGAACAGTAGAACCTAAATTTGTAGTATAAAGTCCGTTTGTAACAGTATCAGCATTTCCAGTTAAAGCACCTGTAACATCACCTGTTACATTTCCTTCAAGTGCAGCTACAATTGTTCCAGCAGTTCCAGAAACAACTTCACTCATTATTGACGCATCTGGTACAAAGGTAAGTTTTGTTGCGGAATCATCAAATCCTAGAAACGCGGTTTTAGCACCTCCTGTTGGTGTAAATGTTAAAGTAGGAGTTCCACTTGCAGTTGCCGCCGCTGATAATGTAAAATTGTAACCATTTACAATCGCCGCAACTGTTGTTCCTGATGGAACCCCTGTTCCGCTGACTGCCATTCCAGCTAGAACTTGACCTGTTCTATCAGATGGTGAAGCTGCATTAGTTGAACCACTAGTAAGAGAATACATATAACTACCTGAGGAACCACCACTACCACCGAAATACTGCATTGCTATACCAACATCTTTATTTGTATCAGTTCCTAATGCACCGCCACCAGAAGCAGTTTGCAGAGTGATAATCGGATCAACAACCGTCATATTTGTACTGTTAACCTCAGTTCTTGTTCCACTTACTACAAGATTTCCCGTCAAAGTTAAATCTGTAAAACCCACAACCCCAGCTGAACCTAATCCCAATGTATCTCTTTGAGCAGAAGCAGAAGCATCATCTAATAGTGCCTTACCTGCTGTAGTAAGATCAAATGTATCTGCAGTTCCACTTCCAGTGAATTGAATACCTTTATCAGCAGCAGATGTTAGTCCAGCAAGTGCAGTAAGATCTGCGTCAACTGGTTGAGTTGCACTTGAAGGAGCAAGTGAATCCCAACTAGAACCATTGTAAACTTTAAGTTGATTATCAACATCATTATAATATAGATCCCCCTCTCTTGGTGATCTAGGCTCAATTGTAGGTATTAAATTTTTTGTAACTTCTCGATTAGATTTATATCGTGCCATTTAAATTAGTTCCTACTTTACGCGTCGTTTATAACTTCATATGAAATAAAAATATCTGCGGTAGCTTGACTATCACCGCCTTCTAGAACATCACCTTCCATTAGATAAATTGGTTTGTCTAAAACAATCAAGATATCATCAGATGGAAGGGTAACTGTGGACGCAAGGTATATTGTTGTAGCATTATCTTCTCCTGATCCCACACCAGCGGAAGTAAAATCCGCCTTAACAATAGCAACAGTAACATCAGTAGAGGCTGTCGCATGTTTATTCGCAACTTGGATATAATTTATTTTTACAAGTTTATCTGTTGTAACTGTCAATATATCGGTAGTGATCGTCGCGGACAGAGCTTCACCTATGCTCTCACCATATATACTGGTCACATTTACTATATTTGGGTTTGCCATCTATCTGTTTCCTTAATAAGTGTATTCAAGTTTATTTATATTATCCAAAAACAATAGCCATAGCAATTGCTTTACCTGTAGTTGCTACTTTGTTAAATGTCGCAGCTGAAGTTGTAACGAGCGTTCCACCTAACTTTAATCCATTGGTTCCATCATGACTTGCAATATCAAAATCTTGAGTACCATCTGCTACAGTAACTATTCCAGCCTGGTTTATTGACATCCGTCTTACACCAGCGGTATAGAATTCTAAATCATCTGAATCAGCTGTAGCTTCAGCCGTTATATAAGTATCACCATCAGCATCAGTAACCCCATTAAGTGGAGTCCAAGTGGCACCAGTATAACCTTCAAACAGTGTAGTAGTTGTGTTAAATCTGATTCCTCCTTGTGAGGAAACTCTAGCTCCTGTAGCGCCCACAGGAACAACTAAACTTGCCGCGGTTGTTACTACGTTTGCATTCATACCTCTAGTATATACATCTCGCCAATATAGACTACTACTACCAATATCAATAGAATTGTCCAAAGAGGGAATTATTGAAGAAGTGAGTTTACCCACTATTGTAAGATTTTCACCAATCGTTACACTCTTTGCTATCCCCACACCACCAGATGTTACTACTGATCCTGTAGTAGAACTAGAAGAATTAGTAGAATTAGTAATTCTAATTGCTTGGTTCATTCCACCAGATTGCGTCATAGCTACGATTTCATTCGTCTTATTCTTGAATGCGCCAAACGTATCCGTTAGTTCAACATTTACTGTCATTGATTATAGCTCCTATTTCCTGACGATTTCTTGGAGAAGTGTTTTGATTTCAATTACTTCATCACCCAATTTAGTGAGTTGTTCTATTTGTGTCTTCATTATATTTATGTCGTTCTGTTGACTCTTAAAATAGAGTCGATCTCTTCTGTGACTCTGTAACGCATGATGATCTGTACTCAATAATGCTTTAGAATTAAAATCTCTAACATATCTAGGGTCATCTGTTTGAATTTCTGTTCCCATATTAATCCAATGCTATTGCTCTCATATCTTTTACTCTCGGCATATCATATGTAGTATTAGCAACATATGATATTTTTACCGAAAAAGTTTTAAAAGTTTCGTACAATGCATTGTTTGATGTGTACCCTGTAGTTTCTTTTTTTGTTTTATAAATAAATTCTTGAAAATCATCTCTTCCAATTGAAACTGTTCCAGGACTTGTCTCTTGTTCCATTAATGTATAATTTTTAGAATCAAATTCTTGAGGATCAGATTCTGCCTTAGCTTTATAGTAAACATGAATGTCTGTACCTTTTGGTTTATATGCACTCAAAACTACTTTCAAATCAGAAGCATCAAACCCATCTTTAAGTGTGACTCTTCGTGAAATATATTTTGATGTTATCGGTCCACCGCTATCACGTTCTTCTCCTGTACACTGTACTGCCGCATTAATCGACCCTGTAACAGGGGTTAATCCTGTAATACTAATTGTTGGATTTTCTGTATATCCTGTTCCTGTATTAACTACTACAACATTTGAAACATAACCATTAGATACTAATACTTGCATTTTAGTATTGCTACATGATGTTGCTAGTCCAGTTGCCGCATTAGTTTGTGCGTTTGGATTCGCCCAAAGTAAAACACCGTTTGAAAAAACACCTTGATTATTGTTATTAGTTTTAATAGTAATAGTAGAAGTATTTTTTGATGTGTTTCCATCTACGTGTGTTACACTAGAGATAATTCCGTAAATACCACTATTATTTGCATTAACATCCGCGGCTGTATTTGCCATTACAGCTTCCCCCACAACAAATATTCCTGGAGTAGCATCATCTACAGTATATGATGTATTTCCACTAGACATTGTAGTTGAATTTGAATTAACATTCATTGTTACAGAAACATGAACATTTAATGTAGCGACATTATCTGTTCCGCCTCCAGTCAATGCAGCGGTAGCAAATTGTGGTTCTACGTTTGAATATCCTGATCCTCTTATCGTTACTGTTATATCTGAATCAGATAGTTCACCATTATCAATTATATTTTGAACTGAAGTTAGGTTTAATCGGTCAAGGTCTATTACAGGAGACACATGTGTATTAGCAGATGTCATTGCCGTTTTTACTCTAAAAGTACCATTGGAAGAATGAACCAATCTTTTTCTATCTGTTAATTTATAATTTTGATTAGGTGTAAACTTTACATAAGTTGCTGATGCTTCTAAATTATCTGCCATAGTAAAGGAGTTGTTAGATGCTACATATTCCCATGATGTCTTTGTATCACTAAAATCTAGCGTCGATGTACTAACCTTAAAATCATCTATTACTGTATTTGCTGAATCTCCATAAGCACCATTTGCATGAACAACCATCTTTGCAAAATTTATATTTCCACCTGTACCTATTGTAAAATCAGCTCTTCGTAATCTAAATGCTAAAAATTCATCTAGGTTGGTTCCCCAATGCCCAGAGTTTTGTGGTCTATAAAATGTTCCGATAAAAGTAGGTTTAGAAATTTTAGTATCATCAGTACCTAAAGCAACATAACCTTCTTCTGCTAAATGTAATGTATAATCTGTACTATTAGATCCAACTACAAGTGCATATTCATTTGGTGCCAAGTAAACCGGAGATTCAAATGTAAATGTAGTATAGGTTAATGAATTTGCTGAATTTGCTATTGAATTTACATTCACCGAATCTGGATTCAGCATTACTTCACTAAATGGTAATATTTTAGAAGTACTTGGAAATCCATTGACAACAGGACGGAGTTGAACTGTTACAGGTAAGAATAAATCTTTTCCTGCAAAATATAAATCAACACTTCTTAAAAATAATCCTTTTGGAAAAATATTAGGATCAACATAAAATGTTTGTGATATAGGATTTAACCAATTTGTTTTTTCAGTTTCACGTACAGTAGTATCAGAAAAAAGAGTCTCTTCATTTGGAACTTCCCTACGATTAATTATCTCTCTTGTTGAAACATATCCTGTGTGATGAGAATCTAATAATCCTTTAGCTGACCATTTTGTTTCAGCCACTGCAACTGTAGCAGCAACATTATCTAAACTACTATCTGTAATTCTAAGAAGATTATCACCTGTTCTCCAAGCACCATCGTCTATAAAAAGTTCACCAGCGATTCGTCCAACTGAATCTGTTTTCATAATACCATTTGCAGTACCAAGAGAATATTTTTGAGCAAGTGTAATGGTAGCAGTTGTTGAACTTGTTACTCCTGATATAAGATTACCCGATGCAAATACATGAGTAGAATCTCCAATAGTATCAGAGAAAATTTCTCTATCACCAATTGTAAGGTTATTTGCTGAGCCATACGGTGATCCCATAGTGGATGAAACGTTACCCGATACATTAGATATCCAAACCGTTGCCACATTAGCAACCACATTTGTTGTTAGTAAAACTGTACTGTGATTATTTGCAGCATCAACAAGTGTTTCACCTATTGTAAATGCACCACTTACACTTCCAAGAGTCAATATCGTTGCTGGTCGTGTTTTTGCTCCAGCGTCAATTCCTCCAAACCACGAATAAACATTTGTAAGAGGACGTAATCCTTGTGCAACAAAGTGTAATTGTTGTCCGTTTATATAAGGTACAACAGTAGTATCTACAACTTTTTTTCCTACGGTTCTAAGGATAGCATCTGGTGGTACAGGAAGTATTCCAATCCGTGTTTTAGAATCATTTACTTCTGAGGTAGTTCTTTTTTCCTCAAAGGGTTTCCCTCTAGATTCCATTCCTTGTACTGGAGCTTCAGTTATTTCTATACCCTGCCAATTCGTTTCCCAATCATTATACTGAGAACCAAATCCTGTATTCCTGTTACTCAACTTCCAATTGTCGTGTTGACCTTCTAAGTTTGTTATAATATCTGGTCGAGTATTTTGAGAAAACCACACATCTGATTCTGGATATGTTTTTACGTTTCCTACAAAATTAATAATGTTAAAGGGGTTTACAACTGCTGTATTACTTGTCATAGGTTGTTGTATAAAATCAACATCTGTATAAGGAAGTGTAATTAGATCCCCTGTTTTTGTTACATTATTACTATATGATTCATCATATGTAAACCTGTGATTATCATAATTGTATCCAGGACGCATTTCCTTAGTAGCATATTCTATTGAAATATTATAATCACCACTTAACACATCTCCAACAGAGTGACCACTAAATGAATCTATTAGTATTCCATTTTTAAATGAATCCCCTTTTTCATTAAATAGAGAATCTTTTGCCGCAGTAGTAGTAAAGTTCCGTGCTGCTGTTTCTTTTTCTAATAAAGACAATGAAGTATAATATTCTAGTCTTTCAATTCTTCTTTCCAATTTTCCAATATCTCTCATGGAAAAAGATTTATTGTCAACATACCGTGTAGAAACATCAGTAAGACTAAATGTATATGCTGGAACATTTATAGTATAGAGAGTCATAGAATCTTCATCATCCGGAGGTGCTACAGGATTTAATGAAGGTGTACCCATTAAAGTTTTAAATTTTCTATCTTTGGTTAGTGATAGCTTATCTATTCTTGGTAAATAATACTCAACATCTGTAGTCAGAATACCATTTGGTATGGGAGTTGGTATTGCTTCAAGAGCAGCAGTGTTTGCTCTAAAATCGTTAGATGTATTTTCTCTTCGAGGACGTAAATCTATACTATCCCTTAGTTTTATAGTTTCCCCTGTTGTAGGACTAGTGAATTCAGGTATTGTGGAATAACTAAATTTTTTCGTAGATGCGACATCCGATTGATTCCATGCACCAGATGTAGGATAAGAATCTACTGAAAAATAACCTACAGCTCCATCCCAATCAAAATAATCCACTACAACCATAGTCTGTCCAGTAGGACCTGAATAACCAGATTTTAGTTTAATTCTCGCATGATCATAAAAATTATCTCTTTGTCCAGAATCAAACTCATACATGTGAGTAATATCATTGGCCGTTGCCGTCATCATAGTATTCGTTACTGGAACAGAAATTACTCCTGAATCAACAATTTTTGTCAAATTAAATGCATCAGATACTACAAGTTCATCTGTACTTGTTTGAGTTATATTAGGAGTAGTAAAATAAAATTGTCCACTAGCTACATGTGTTGTAGGGAGACCACCAGCATATGCTCCGATATGAGAACCATTACCTGAAATCATAGACTTAGTTCTAGGTCCAGGCTCTTTTCTTGTTGTTGAACTAGATGCAGCATAGATAATATCTGCAGTAAAAGTCGCAGAAGTATTACAATATATTTCTATAGTGTGTTTATCTGCACTAACAACAACAGGTCTTACAGAAACACCCGATACATCACGTGCACCCAAATCTAACCATTCTCCCGCTACTACAAGTCTTGTTCCTGTTGCACCTGGGAGACTTAAACCAGTAGCACATGAATTAACAAATGTTTGAGCAGATCCAGTTGTCTTAACAACTACAATAATATTCTCTCTTGCTTGTTTAGTGGTTAATGTTCCTGTTGTAGGAAGAAATTCATAGTTTGGAGTACCTAAAGTTAATGTCAATTTACCCGCAGCAGAAGAAGTGAGATTCTTCTCTACTAGTTTGAACTGGTAATGTACGGTGTTTGCTGTTATTACAGTTCCCTTAACAGGACTTTGTGGTAGAGGATAAACCAATGAATTTATATTTGTGTCTCTTAGAAGTGTCTTACCAGAATCACTATCACCATATTTTCCAGTTGAAGAAATATCTGCATAAGAATTTATAGTAACTTGTGAATCAACAAGATTTGTTGTTGGCCATGTCGCAACTGTTATTGATTTAGTATCCGCTACAGTAAATGCAATAGCATAAGTACTATTAGCAATAGTAGCTTGAGAAAATACTGAATTGACGGTAGCAAAATGTCCTGTAGAATTTGCAACATAATCATCTATCGATCTTAAATCACTAGTCGTATCAATTCCATTAACTGTATTGACAGTTATAGTAGAACCTTGATATACGTTATTTACATAAGAAGATGAATTGGAGAACAATTGAATTATTCTTGTATTTGAACTAGCTCCACCAACCGTACCAGTAACAGAATTAGAAGTATCAATATCATAAAGATATGCTTTATAATTAGAGTGATTGGAATCTGCATATGTAGTATTACCAGAATCAGAAGCCCATTGTAAACTACGAATTCTTGCAGTACCAATCATTGTAGCTTGATAATAAGTATTACCGAGATGGAGTCCACCAGCTGTATTAACATTAGCGTGTTTAGCATTATGTAGATGAATGATTTCATGTGAACCAACATCAAATAAACTATTCACTCCATCAAGCATAATATAATTACCCACTTCTATTCCCATACTATAACCGGTATCTGTAGTAGTATCACGCCCCTTATTGATGTCTAGAAATTGAGTAGAAACACTTTCGTATTCTTGCCCATCAACCAAAGCCTTACCGGAACTCAATCCAGCTTGAATTTTAGACTCATTGTAAATTTTCAATCCTTCAGTTGCCGCGGAAAGTGTAGAGGAAATTGTCAGTCTTGAATTATTCGCAATAGAAGTAACTTCAGATGTTGTAGTATTAGATCCTAGATAAAGTTTATCCCCTATGCTTAATTCTGTAGTAAATCGTGTATTATTACCATATAGAGTTGTACCAGCCAAACCAGCATTTGCTGTCAAACCAGATATTCCTCTATGAGCATCTAGTTTTAAACTAAAAGGTGTTATAGTAAAATCACCTGATTTTTGATTGGATTTTTTAGTAAGAGTTTTTTCAATCGCTAGATATGGTGGATATTTAATACTCTCATGTTTAATTCCATTAATAATTTTTAATAATTGTATAAATTTAGGATCTGCGACTCGTGAAATTGGATCTGTAACATTGATCTCTTTTTTAACTAAAGATAATGCTATAGAAAGTCGTGTTGCTCCAGGTGCGGCATAGTTGAAAGAACCATCTGCTGGATCAAGTAAAGTATTATCATCATCACTCGTTTTAACTGTTTCGGCTATTTCTAAACCAATTCTACCAGAAGGTGTAGTATTAGCAGTATCAAGAATTATAGTATTTGCTGGATTAAGAACAAAATTACCATCAATAAAAAATACACCATTATCAATACTAACAATAGAACCATTTGCAACAGCATTAGACGTAGCGGACGGACCGTCAAGACTAACAGTTGTTGCAGAAAAATCCGGTACTGCTGGAGCTACAACTTCATTTTGTACTACTTCGCCGTCAACAAAAGTATCACCACCCAAATAATGAAACATTAATATGGGTTGTAATAGAGTAGTTGCAGCTTGAGATGTAACTACTCTCGCTCTGGCGTTAGAAGTGGCTCCAACAATAGTTTTTCCTATAAAGGAAGAGGCATTTATATTAGATCCCAAATATTGCAGCTCTAATTGAAGAGATTTAATATCGGTATCTAAAGTTATATCTCCGCCAAGGACTTTACTACCATTTTTAAAACTATGAGCTCCAACCAATTCAATTTGCTTTTGTAAAGCAGTTTGTAGTTGAGTTAGTTCTCTCGCTTGTATTCCATACCCTGGTTTAAAGAGTATACGATAATAGTTTTTAGCCTCATCAAAATCATCATAATACGGCGTTACATTAAAATTAGTAGATAATGGCATTTATTTTTCCTAAATAATTTACTCTTATTTGTCAATAATATATTAGAATTCGATTATCAATTTTACGTCTTCTATTTGATCATCAGCTCTTGTTACTGGTGAACGATTTTCAATATAAAGAATGTCTCCGGAAAATTTCTCAAAATCTCCACCAACAACAGTTTGGGTATTAGCTTGAGCTCCACTTGGTGCTGTGATTGTTTCGTTTGCCAGGAATGATCCTGCGATACCATCAAAACCTACTGTGGTGCTTGTTCCCAAAGTTACATCTACTAATCGAATAGTAGTATTACTCTTGAAGTCAACTACTTTACCTGTTGCACCAGAAAGTGTTCCAGTTACAAGTTCGTCTTCTGCAAATGCAGTACTATTCCAAGTTTGAATTGTCTGTGTTACTGCTTGGTCTATTATTGTTGATGTTGAAATATCACCATTAGCATATAATGGTTGTGCTAACAGTCCAATTTTACGGAAATCGTTGTTTGTAGTAAAGTTACCAGATTCACCATATTCTAATCGGCTATTGACCATGACGAAAAATCCACCAAGTTCCTCAACCGCATCATCACCGTGTCCGCCTCGTGGACCGATAACAGGTGTAATAACTCCACCACTACCAGAATTTGTTGAAATAGTAGCAACTGCGTTTCCATAATTATTACCACCAGCCACAACAACAATATTACCAATTACACCGGATACAGCATTTGTAGTTCGTACATTTGCTCCGTGTCCATCACCTGTAATTGTAACAGCTGGACCAATAGAATAACCATCAGCATCAGCTGGTGTTACAGATCCCGCAAGTGCAGGAGTCCAAGTAACTACTTGAGTAGCTGATTGATAATCTGTAATTCTTCCACCTAATCCAGTAGATCCACTACCAGCATCTGAAGTAAAGAAAATATCGTTATCCACGATATCATCTGTTGCTAAACCCGATCCTACAATTTTACAAGTAGTACCAGTTTCAACATATCCAGATTGTACAGCACCAGTTTCAAATTTATAAGCTGTACCACCTGCTGTAACATGTGATACTTCAACCGCACCATTACCGGAGGTATTAGCCGCGATTTCAACAGCATACTGTTGTGAAGAATCTGTGGTATTTGCAATTGCCGTATTTGATTTACGTACACGCTGTACCGGCATATAACTAGGAGTTACAAATTTAAGTGCTCGTGAAGCTGAGATTTGATACATAAATTTCCACTTGTAAGAATCGCCTGTGGTAATATAAGCAGTTCCTGTTCCCGAAGGTTTAGTTGTGGATGTTCCGCCAGCATTATTATTAGCATAACATTTATATACATTATAATCATCAGTCATAACGTAAAAGGTTTGATCGAATAAAGTATTATTTGCATGTGTATATGCGAAATAATTTTGTCCTGATGTCCAATTATATCGTGGAACAACATGACTAACATCAGCCGAGCCAATACGTTTAGCGGCGATCATATCACGCCAGTGATCATAAACTGTATTAGATACTGAATCGGTTGGTGTGGGTGGTTGGGTATCATCAGCCCAAGGGGTAACTTTACCAATAAAAAGATACATATTGGTTTGAAGCAACCCACTGGAATCAACCATTGCGTCACCAGATGTAGTAGCTACTTCATTGAATGCCTCTACAAACTGTTTTGCATTGTGAATCCTAAATTTATTGGTTACTATAGCAGGCATTTTATTGCTCCTCCTGAATTATATTTAAAGTTTAATGTGAATTTTTCAAATCTTCCAATCTTATTATATTTATACAACTTCTTTTATAAGATTATAGACCTGAAACTGTGGCAGTTACTTCCGCCTCGGTTGTTTGCTTCCAAAAAGGTACAGATCCTGTTCCATCCATACCAGACCGTGTTACTGTTAATTGTGTATCATTAGTAATTGATGCCACTTTATATTCAGCAGCATCTGATAATAACATTTTAGTGGTATCTTCCCAAATTATATTTTCTTGCCACCAAGTATTTTCCGCCACAAGTACTCTATTATTGAGTCCTCCTGGGTTTGGAGTATTTACTTCTAATCCTATTTCTTCCTCTGTATTTGAAGTTTCTCCACACAACCAAAAAGATCCTGGCGTATCTGTTTTAGTTTCTTGGTCCCAACCACTACCTTGATCAATTTTCCATCCAGCGTACGTAAAGATTGTCTCCTCAGTAGCCATAAACCATTTAACTTGATCCATAGGTGTACTTTCATAAAAAGATAAGGGTTGATCATTGTCAAACTCAACCATTAAATCCATAGTAATATCTTCATGCATGATTCGTTCATTGGATTCCATCACTATGCCTTCATCATCCTCTAATATCACACTTTCTTCAAAAGTTTGAAATACAGAACCTGTTGCAAGTTGAGATGAAAATAATGTGTTAGTACCCGTCACCGCTGTATTATTTGGTAACATAGTAATTTGACCCGCCATACCCGCTAGTGTAGTAAAGTTTGAATATGCCGCTCTAATTGCCATAGCACCACTAAGAAGAATTCTTCCTGATGCGTCTTCTAATTGAAAATGTTCTCCCGCTTCAGTAACCAATTTCTGTATTGAGATATCGCTCTCAGAAGTTTCGTGTTCCTTAACAACTTTAAAACTAGGAGTAGAACGAAATTGATTGTTAGCGGCTGGTGTACTGTGATGAATTTCAGCACGGTAGTCAAAAGATCCAATAAGAATATCATCACCGCCTGAAGCTGATTCTAAAATTATAAGTTCACTTGTACTCTCTGTACCCAATGGAAAATAAGCTCCAGGAACATTAACTCTTCCAGCCTGAACTAGTTTTGCACCATGCAACGAACCCATCGTTCCATCAAAAGACCAAGAAATATGATCTGATACTTGTTCCCAATATTGATTAAAATTTCCAATACGATCAAGATCATTCATATTAATTTGTGCACCAACAACACCTGTACCAAGAAAAGGTATACTATTTACTTGGCCATTTTGTTGATCAAAAACATCAGCACCACTATTAAGTAATCGATGTTGAGAATATTTACCAGTTGGATATTTCTTTGCTGGTCCTCTAGGGCGACCCACTTGTAACCCAAAAGCCATTTGACCTATTGTTCTATCTGCCCAATCAATTATTTGAGTACTGTTATGAAAAACTCTAGGAGTCCAAGGATCTATGAGATTTTGTGTTGTCATAACTCGCATTGGGTTATCAGCATAAATACCTGATCTGTCTATAACCATCTTTTTAAGTGAGGTTGTTCTCTGAGTTTGAAATTCCAAAATTAGAGCCGTATTACTCTGTGCTGGATTTCTCTCCATAACCATCACATCGCTATCTTCAAATAACAACTGCCATGCAAGTGAAGTTTCACGTTGAATTTCATATTCATGTTCTGTTGAAATTAATTCACTCTGTAGATTTGCATCTAAAACATATTCTAGTTCATGATGAGCCCAAGGAATAGAATTTGGAATATAATTAAGTCCAACGATACCACCACCAGAAGCTGTTTCAAATTCTAAGAGTTCGTTCTGTTCAAAATAATCTCCATAATGATATTCTCCCCAATTTCGTGGATGATTAGTATTTTCTAAGGCTAATTGTTCATCATCATACTTGTTGACTTGTAGAGGAATGTTGAATTGAACTTCTCCAAATGGTTTTTTAACATGTCCCTCTTCTGTAAGAAATCTAGCTAAATCTGTAGTTTCATCACCCTCAACCATTAAGTGTGAATCATCTTCCATCATCAAATGATATCCCATTTGATCAAAAAGGTGAATCTCTACGTCCAAAGCTCCTTGTCTGAGTTGCCCTTCTTCTGTGAGAAATCTTGACAATACGTCAGTCGTCTCATCACCTTCTGCTATAAAGTGATCTTCATCTTCCATCATCAAATGCCAACCTATGGAATCTGCAAGGTTGTATTCTACTTCACCAAAATTGAAATTTACAGGAGGACTCTCAACAACCATTCTTGTTGCTGGAATTAATTCGGGTTCCATTCCTGGAATATAAACAGTATTAAGAACATCTTCATATACAATATTGTTTAGATTATCCTCTGTTAAAATACCCTCTCTCAAAGATTCAACTTTCGTTGATATTATGGTTGTTTCCATATAAGGAATACTAAGAGTTTCATGACCAAGAAGACCACGTTCATAACTCCATTGAATTCCCTCTGTATCATCTTCCAAAGCCATATATCTTGTAGGACCCATTCCTACGGATTCACCATGTGCTTCATGTAAAACATATCCATCTTCATGATTTCCTGTATCTGGATTAATATGATCTTCCAATAGAAGATCACTACTAAAACTCATGTCAATGGAAACTGTCCCAGAATCAGCTTCAGGAAATTGTATTTTAGGATAAAGGAATGATCCACCAGATTCTAAAAGAATTTGACCATACAATCCATCATTAAGTTCATAAAGAATATTTCCATTAAAGGGGGAATTATAATTGATAGAACTAGCACGGAAAGGATCAGCTAATTTTTTCGTTTCAACTTTTAACCAAGATCCTCCACTTGGTGCAGTTTGCGCGGTGGCGGTAGCATTTTCTCCAGGATCACCTCTCCCCAAAAAGACAGTATAAGTATTAGTGGTGGGGGTTGTTTGAACTACATATTCACCATTCCAATAATCTTCAGTTGCTCTAGTAATTTGTACCGTATCACCCAATTGAATATCGTGTTCTAGTTCTGTAATCGTACCCCACGGTAAAGTATTTTCTTCAAGAATCGGATAATCTGATCCTGAAATATAACCTTTGATATTTACATTTAATACAAAATCCTCAAGAGGAACTTGATTAATAAGGGTTAGTGTTTTAGTTGCATGATTCCAACCAGCAACTTCAGCTTGTCTCGCTCTAGTAAAATATGAAGCTCCTTGATATACCACTTCACCTATTTCATATTGCTCATCATTTCCTAAAGCATCATTCATTATATAAGATAGTTGAGGAGCAATAGTACGTACCATTGTTTGAACATCTCTAAAATCTTCTCTCAACATGTTCACATCATCTGAAACATCTAACCTACCATCCATTGCATGATGTGGTGCATCAGCTGTAAAAATCTCTACTTCTGGTTGGAAATATTCTTTCACCTCCATATTAAACTGTTGCTGACGCGTCAAAATAATAGGATGAAATCGTGGAGTATGAAGATGTAAATAATCTGGTCGACCTAATTCATATCCTGAGTCATCATAATTATCTACATCTCTTGGAGTACCATCAGATCCAGCATGTACCCCCGATTTAAAAAGTTCTACAGAAACTTCAAGGTTTATTGCCAACTCTCCAAACATCTTCATTCCAGCTGGATGGACTAACCTATCTACGTGAGCACGATATGATGTAGTATCAACAGGTGCTTTTAAAACATAAGAAAAACTTTGATAATATCTACTATCTTGTATTCTAGGTGCATCATCAAGTCTTCCTTGTGTACCATAATATTTTCCAGGATATTGAGCAAATGCACCAATAACAGCTGTTAGTAAAGCATTATTATCACCTGATGGATTAGTAACTCTAGGTTTAGAAGAATATCCCGCTCCAACATCTGTAACTGCTAATGCTTTGATTGATCCAGACGCAATACTAGCAACTTCAATAATAGCATTATTACCTTTTAATGAAGTATCCATAACAGCCGCATTGGCATTGTCAAGATATGTGGTAAGTACAAATTTAGCAGAGAGTCCTGTACCTGGCTGATCTGAAGTGTCTTCAGGAAGAGTATAAGTCCAAGTATTTGAAGTTATGGAATCGATTGTATAAGTTCCATTAAATATTTCTTTCTCGGAACCTATGAGTTTAATTTTATTGACACCAGTTTTTTTGTGACCAGCTTCGGTTACTGTTACTGTTCTATTACCTGTTCCACTTGCTACTGCTGTGACAGCCGTATTAGTACCATAAACAATTGTGGGATTATACGAAATAGAATAACTTGCTGCTGAAGGTATTGTGTTAGAATCTTCAACAATAATAGAAGTCGAGTTGGTATATCCTGTTATGATAGATGTACCAGTAACTACATCTTCACTATCAACATATGAAAAAGTACCACGTACTAGTTCATTGGGGAATATAGTAGAAATTCCAGTAATAATATTATTAGATTGTGTAAATGTTCCTTCTGCATATGTTGTTGAAACCAATGCATCATGAGCAGTAATTCTATCACTACTAACATCTTCGCCATATATACGATTTCCATCCTCAGTTAAAAGACTGAAGTCATCTTCTAGTACTACGAAACTTATGGAATTTTCTGGGTAAATAGCAGAGCCATCTTCGAAAAGAAGTCTTTCAAATTCACCAGCCGCTGATCCCCAACCCTCTACTCGTAGAAAAGTAGTTGCGGGAGAGAAATCTTGACTAGTGGTCATATCTACACGGAGAGTGGTATTACCATTTGCAATTACCTTTCTCATATAACCTGTTTGTCCAGGTTTTTCTACATATGTTCCTTCATTTACTGTACCCGTACTTCTTGGAAATGTAAATTTAGAGGGTTCATCAATAAAATCTAAAACTAATCCTCTTGCGGAATAATCATCATTATAGATAAGAGCATGATGTGGAAAGGTATTCGCACCAGCCATGTACGTAAGATTATATGAAACTGCTGAACTAATGTCTGCAGTATTTGCCATTTCTAATGATGTAGTATTAGTTACAGTAGTAATATAATTTTCAGCACCATTTGCGTATGTTATGTGTAATAAATTTGAATCTACTTCAGGAAATAATCCACCACTTAATGTAAGAGTTTGTCCTAATTGAGTAATTGTTCCTGTATCAAAAGAATGTAAGTTTACATTAAGCAAGGAATTGTTAGAACCTGTGTGTTCTAATGAGTTCGATAAACTCATCATAAAGTTATTAGCAACCGTAATTAACGGTAAACGTTTATAACCAAGACCACCATTGGTAATAGCAAGAGTGTTAATAGAACCATAGTCATGTTTAGTAAAAGTTAATACAGGAGCTACGTTATAAGATGTATTAACTTGTTGTGAAACATAACCTCCACCCACTCTAAAATCATCACCTATATTAATTGTTGTAGTTGATGTGACATTTGCTGGTGTGTTACCTATATCAAAAGTATGTCCAGTATGTGTTAATGCTGCATCACTAGCATTGGCATTTAGTGCTCCATGAAGTCTATTCTTTTTAGTGTCATATAAAATAACCGAATCATTATTTGCGAAATTGTGTATAGTTTGATTTCCAAAATTCTCATCATAAGACATCGAACTAAGAGTGTACAACACAAGACTACTATTCGCACCTATAACCGTACCTTGAACCGAATCATCACCATAATAAATATCAAAATTTTGAGCTGAACCAATTGTATGTGTATCTACAGTATAAAGTGTAGTAGTATTTCCTTGTCCAGCAATAATATTATTATTACTATTTGCATAAACAATTTTACCACCAATCATGTTTATAGCTTCTTCTGGACTAACTGGATTTGAAAGAGTAACAGTAGTTCCTGTTTGAGTCAGTGTAGTTCCAACACCAGTAGCAGTAAAGTGTTCAGTACTCTTAATATGTTTTTGTATTTTGAGAAGATCACCTACTGAAAAAAATTGTGAGTTAAAAAATGGCCCTGTAGAACCCCATACTTTACCGGAAGATTCTTTAATTCCAGCAGTGAAAGTCAAGGAGGAATTAGAATATAATGGCCTGATAACATTATTGGAATTAATCGCTAATGAAGATACACCAGAAAGTAGATTAGAATTTTTTAAAACAGATCCTGTGGGAATAATAGTACCAACAGTTGCAGCTGCACCAGCACCACCAGTGCCCCCATCAATAAAATCTAAAGTATCTCCTACAAAATATCCATCACCAGAATCTACTAAACGAAATCCTTTAAGTATATCATCTACAAGTTCAGTAACTTCGGCTTTAGCCTCTGCTCCACCACCAGCGACAAATATTAGTTCATCTCCAAGTGCATAGTTACTACCTCCATATTCAATAGTTACATTTTCTACGATTCCTGAACAAAATCCAATAGCTATATCATTATTCGCATCTGGTTCAGTTGAAACCGCTTCATATGTTTGAAAATATCCTAAAGTTCCATGCCGGTCTGTACCTTTAACAATTTTAGACAAATACAATTCAGTAACTTGAACTGCACCAACTGTTTTGGTAATAGTTTTTTCTACTATTGCTGTTGCATTAGATGTTAATCCTCTGAGTGTCTTACCCTCAAATAAATGAATATTATTTGCGGTATCCGTCAAAATTTTAACGGTTTTATCTTTTATCCATTTACCATCAGACAATCTCATCAAGTCATCTTTAGGATAATAATAATCTACATCTTGAGAATTAAAAAGAGATCTAAATAACCAATCATAAGAAGACTCTCCACCTTTTGATCGATAAACTTCTTTCATTTGCTTAAGAAGTTTTCTCCTGTCCGTTACGGTTTGTTTGGGAACATGAGTATAAAATTCTTTCTTCCAAGAATCATCAATAAGACCTTCTACCGTTCTATCAATATCTTGCAAATCCACCAATTCTTTTGTGGCGGCAATTGCTCCTCTTGAACGAAATCCTTCTATAGACCCTTCTGGAAAAATACCAGCTAAAACACCATTAGCAAAGGTTGTCCAAGCACGAGAATCAACTCCTGTAAGTTCTTCGCCGTATGTGAAATTTGTATTAGTGGTAGGTTTTAAAAAGGCAATAGTGTTTCCTGATACACCAGTAATAATCGCTTCTGCATCGGTAGTATTACCATAAACAGTTTCACCTATTATAAATTGTAATTCATTATCTTTTGAGGTATCACGTTGTGATTCTAATTGGATACGATGATTTACTATTGCAGCTTCTAAAACTTTTGGATCATAGAATTCATTAGGATCACCATCCGGCATCAATTTTGTATTAATCTCATCTTCAAAAATCCAATAGTCTGGTTCTATTGAAGCGTCATCGATACCTTCTTGTACAAGTTTATATTCATTGAAACTAATTCCCTCAAAATAAACTTGATGGGATTCCATAAACTCATAATATTTTTCGATGAAGATTTTCATCTTCGGATGTTCCGCTGTTATAAACTCCGGCACTAGAGTTTCTATTAACGTTGAAATATCCTTTCTATCTTTTATTTTCTTTTCAGCCATTTATTATTTCTCATATCCGGTGCGGAGTGTTGAACCATCGGTCTTGCTATGCACTCCCGATATATACGTTCCTGAAGGTGTATCATCTACCATACTAACAGTAACATCTTCATCTGCCATTAATATAATTTGTTCTCGCACAGGTTTAACATCAGAGGATGCGGGTATAATCGAAACTGTCATAAATTCTGTATTTCCTGTTTCGATTGCTCCAATAGCTTCTGGTTTAAATCCAGTAAGATTTATTTCTCCAGTTGAATAAGTAATTGTTCCTATATTATTTGCAACAAGAATTCTATCTAGACCAAATTTTCTATACGCTTGAATGTATCCATTTTCATCTTGAAACCTACAATCAGCCCATACAGTATTCGCGAGATCACGATAAGAAAATTTACTACTTGATATCGATCCCCAAAAAGTATTTGACGGGTGATATATTTCATTTGAAAATTTTAAAGTATATGCTGCTGTATATCCTAGTAGTGGATACATAAACCTTTTTATTGAAACAGCAGTTTGATTACTTCTAATAGAAATTTCTGATTCATCTATTAATTTAACTAAATTAGAATATCTAAATGCTTGATCGAAATCTTTTAAATTACTCGCACCGAAATTTCGAACTACTGAAGTTATAGTTTGTTTAAGTTCGGCCGCACTATTAGATGTTAAGGCTGAATCATATTTTACTGTAGTATCAACTTTCAAATACATATAATCTGGATCTACAACTACAGAAGTTACACCAACAACATTACGTTTAGCTAATATTGATTTTTCGATTGCTTCTTTTTGGGCGGTAGATAGAGTAGAACCTATTCTTGGTTTAATTGCTACATAAACTTTTCCATAGATAGGTGGATCGTTATCTTCTCCCCCCCAAGCTACTACTGATTGAGCATTTGGGTAATCTCTCTTAATTAAACTTATATAATCAAAAACTGTAACACAACGATTTTGTGCATCAAAGCTTTTGGGAGCTTGAAATTTAATTTCTTCTATATCGGCGGGTGGTACACCCCCACCTGCTGCTGAGACTGTAGATATTTTAACATTAGAATATCCTCCAACATCAGTTACGGTAGAAAAGGATTTACATCCATTAGTTGCATTAGCATCTGTTATCAAACCTGATAATGTGATAATATTTCCGTTTGATATTTCTTTCCCTAATATACCATCTCCAAATTGTACTTCATATAAACCATCATCTGCTTCATCTAAAAAATAACTTTTAGAGGTAGAATTAACAGTAGTAATATCATTTGCTAAAGCATATGCAAATGATGCTGATTCAGTAGCTGAAGTTTGAACTGTTACAGTCATAGTATCTGTATCAACGTTCGCATTAGGAAAAAGATATCTTTGATCTACATCTGCAGTTGCGGCTGTATATCTAAATGAAACTGGAATTCCTTGAGTGAGTTCAACATTAGTTGCTGTGTAGATAAGGTTAGCATTAATATTGATAGCATGAGCATTAGATGTACACCAAATATAATTAATACCATCAACACTTCCCTGAAATTTAGAATTTCTTGGAATAGTTATGACCGCAGGATCATCAGCCGGGGTAATTGTAAGATTAACATACGCTTTTGATCCCTTTGCTGACCTCGGTAAATATCCTAAGTGTTTCGCCCTCGCAACTACTGAATTTCTAAGTGTAGCGGAATCTAAAAACATTTCATTAGCCACCATATTTGCATAATAAGCATTATAGTGTGTATTGTATGCTAACACATCAAGAAGAACATCAAAGGATGAACCTCTAAAATTATAACCAACAAATTCAGCTTGGTTTTGCATGAAGCCTATTAGATTTTCTTTAATTTGAGTAAAATCTAATTCTGATACATTAAGTTTTCCTTCTGTACTAGCCATCTTCTTTATGCCCTTTCCAAGTAAACTTCTGTACTTGCTGTTTCCGAACTATTATCCGGTTGATATTCAATGTAGATTTGATATGCGTTATCATCTTCTAGCCGTGTTATGTTTACTTTCTTAACAATGGCTCTAGGTTCATACGTATTAATTGCATGTTTTATAGCTGATTGTAATCTTGAATCAGTTAAGGGACCAAAATTTTCAAATAGCAAATTTGATATTCCACCTTGAACATCTGGTTGAAATAATCTTTCATACGCATTTGTTTTCATTATATTATTAATAGACCGATTAATAACATTATTTTTTTTAACTTGCGATAGATCTCCGTGCGCAGGATGAGGAGTGAAGTCCATGTCGAAATCTACGTAATCTTTTCCGTGTTTTACAGCCATATTATTCCCTTATACTATTTAGTTCTTTACACATTCATTTAAAAAATTGATTTACTATAATTCCATTAAAGTATTATTTGCATTTGAATCTGTAACTTGTAATCCTGTACTTGACGCGTTTGGCATTATAAGTTTTGCTAAAGTTAGATCAAGTAAATTTTGTCCTCCAACGTCCATCCCAACAAATACAATACCAGCAGCATAATCTAAACCTGTTGGTAAACCATCGGCATTTGAAATGGCAGATGCTAGCCCAGCATTTCCCCCTGTATTACCTTTTACATGAATAGCATATATTCCCATTTTGGATAAATCTATAGAGAAGAATTTTAAAAACTTTTCAATAGTCTTTATCATATCTTCTAATTCTTTTACAACTCTCTTAAGCATATCAATTTGATCTTGAATAAATTGTGTTGGTGTACTAATATACCCCTTTACTCCCACTACAAAATTTTCCAATAGGTCAAAAAATGTATTCCACATTGGAATACATTGACTCATTTGAATTCCACTAAAATCTGGTGATACAGAGTCTAATGGAATTTCTAATTTTTCTAAAGCCACTGTACCATATTTTGGATATATTCTTTTCGTTATTTCTCCTCTCAATTTTCTCTTCTCTCCACTCCTTGTACGATCACCTGGATAAGTCATAGTATCTTGACCCTTAATCTGATAGTTTGGATAATTTTCAGCAGCAGATCCCCAAGTACCTCTAGCTTGCTGTTCATACACCGCATCATTTATAACCCAACTTTCTATATTTGACGCCTCTGCGGTAGCAATAGGAGTTAGTGTTATTTCCATATCTTTATATCGTCCACTACTATTCGAATCAACTTCTTCATATTTCAATTCTACGTTTCCCAGATCATCTGTTAGTGTATAATTCATCATAGCAACCATTGAAGTTACAACTACCTTGTCTACTTTTGTTATTTGACCCAATCCTCCACGCTCTCCTCTTATAACATCTCCTACTGCGAATAATCCATATTTTGAATCACACATAGTCATATTGATTACTTGTGCTTTTGGTGTTACAAAAATGTCATTATAATGATCCATAATATTTTGAACAGATTCATCCTTGAAATCTGGAATATCTGAAAATAATTTCGCAAAAGCTTGCATACTTTCTGCGAACACTTTATACGATGGAGCAGCTATAATAAATACTAGAGCTGAACTTCCAGTTTCAATCTTTAAAGTATTTCCTCCATAGGTTATTTTTTCAATTTCAACTGAAGACCCTTGCGCATTTGGTCGTCCTGATTGGATTTTAATATTAATTTCCTCCCTATCACTTTTCCATCCTCCATCTTTCCTGGCTGGAATATCGTGGTCTGTCCCGTCCGCTTTCATAGCACCCATATTCCATAATTGTAATCCGAATTTTATGTCCCTATCCCATCCAGTAAACGCTACACCTTCATCATTAAATACTATGTCACCAGTATCAGGTTTTCCATGCTTAAACTCCCCATCCTTTGCTTTATATTTTGCAACATCTCCTTCATCTTGAAATGCTTCTACTATAGTTTCAACTACCTTTTTCGCCGAATATGTTGGATACGGAGTCATGGTATTAAAAGGATCAATCATTTGATCCACATATGGATTATATCCACCCACTACTATTTTTCGTGGTATTGTTAACTTAGGTTCCATCTTTGGATCTCCAGATCCTGGAACAATTGTTGTTATTGTAGCTTCTGGATTTTCAGAGTTAGGATTCCAATATAATCGTGATCCGGAACTATTCCTACACTGTTCAAACCCCTTAACTTTTGTATTAGTTGGTGTAACATTAGGTCTTCCAGAATAAGGATCAACAAGGAGATAATAGTATCCAGCATTTCTCGTATCTTGAATAGCTTTAATTAGTTCATCAGCAATTAATTCTAATGCTTTTATAAATGGATTAATAGATTCAAGTTCTGCTATCCACTTTGTCACAGTAGCTGCAGTTACAGCGAGGTCAGACGCCGTTTTAAGTCCTTCAGCTAGTTTTTTAGCTTGGTCAGCAATGTCTTTAATTGTACCAGCATCTGCTATTGTCCATTTTTTCCATTCAGCCATTTGATCCTTGCTTATCTTTTTCTATTTGAGCTTCTAAATGATTTTCCCACTCTGTTTTTTTTTCTTCTACAATTTTCAGATACATCTCAGCAAATTTTTTCGTATTCTTTAATAAACTTTGCATATCTCCTCTGTTTGGAGATGTCTTTTCCCATTTAGGAGTTTCTTCAGACATTATATTCCTTATCTCTACCATTTAACATTTCAAATTTATTTCTATCTCTTTTTACTAAATTAATTTGAGAACTTAACGATTGTACATCTCCAATTAATTTTCCTAACAAGTTTAGATCTTTTCCCAATAGATAGTTTATATTATTATAAAGAGCTCTACCATAGGGTACTTGACCATTTGTTGTATTTGATGATGGTATCGCTGACACATAAATTGCTGGTGGTACTCCACGAGATGTAGATCTAGTACCCGCCCTAGTTGGTACACCAATACGAGCATCTATTTCCGCTACCCTCTTTCCACAATTACTACCAAACGTTCCTACTTCAGTATGAAAAACCGCCCATGTAGTATTCGCATAAGTTATAGATGACCCCTTTCCAGAATTCCCATTATTAGATCCTGTTCGTCCTTGAGCAGTAAGAGTATTACGAAAATTTGTCAATGATGTAGATAACGATGCCAAATCCGCTTCTGTAGCTACATTCATATAAGTATCAAATACTACATCACTTATTCCACTACCTCCAGCTTGTGCTCCTGTGACAATCGGATCACGGAACGCATCAATCGATTGTAAGTCATCTACCGTATCACGTATAAATTGTACATCAACATTCATTGTAGAATTTGCTGTACCTCCTGCCTCATATATGTGTTTCTGTGCAAAATTATATCGACACACAAATGACGATACATCTGTACGAGTAGTAGCCACCCAAGTATTAGATCCATTATTTACAGTTACAGTATCAATTCTATAATGATTATCATAAATGTAATTATTTGCACCCTTTGTATAATAATGTCCTATAGTCTGTCCTGCAGTGGGCTGTGTTGGAGTTGGCCAGGATGATCCACTTAAACTAGGAGTAGTTGTATTGTCGTCCGCGGGAACAGCTCCTGTTGCTCCAACTCCAATTGATACTCCATCACAAGAAACTGTTGTTGATTGTACTCTACCAACAGCACCAGATAATCCTGATTTATCTATTGCGGCGGGTGGTTCCGCGGTAGAAGGCATGGGAAGATTAGCTATAGTAACTGAACCACTAGTATACCCTGCATTTGCTGGTAGTTCATAATAAAACTTTTCCGCGCTGTCTGTATAATATCTATGTTCTGGTAATGCACCCGCTGCGGATGCTCTCTTTACATCCCACCTAATATATCTACCAGAATATACATCATCACGTGTCAATACAGGAGGCTGTGTTCCCACTAATTCACTATTTTTTACTTCATAGGTTGCATGTGTAGCACCTACTGCGGGTTTCAATGAATTTGTTTCTATAAAAGGATATTCTATTTCATTATATTCTTGACCAATAGATACCCAATCTTCTCTAGCACTTCTTGTTAAATCATTTGTAGCATTAGCTGAGCCATTATCAGGATCATAAAATCCCAATAATCCAACAAACTGAGATGTATTAGCATTTAACGTATCATCTGCACCCTCATTTGCTCCACTATAGCCACCTGTTCCATTACCTGAATGTTTCCAATTAGGATTCTTAACAATCCCTTCAGCAGTAACTTTTATTTGACAAAAAATATCATCTTTTGCATAACTAAAAGGAACACTATTAACTGTAAGAGTTACACTTCCATTTGATGTTGCTTTCCCACCGTATGTTAATGAATATGCTGTACCAGATGCAACATTAGCAGAAGTTGAAAGAGTTAATTTAATATCACTTGGTCTACTTACAATTTTTCCTCCACCTCCCGCAATAGTAATAGTTTCTCCATCAATCCAAGTAGGCCATGTACCACCTGTTAAGGTTACAGTGTTCATGAATTGTTCTACTGTACCAATATCATAAACTAAATTACTCAATCTAATTTTATTTTCCGAATCCTTTGCAGCAGCAATAGATGTCGGACCATAATATCCCACTAAAATATTATTCGCGGTTATGACATCTCCATATTTTATTTTTTCCATATCCACAGTAGAAACATTAGTAATCTCTACTGTATTTGCCGTTGTTGTTCCGGTGATAGTAAAGTTATTTACATGATCCTCCTGTAACTTTAAATAAAACACTCCACCGAATCCAGGCCCAACTGGAGTATAATTTGTATTACTTCCTTGCGTTAAATGATCCGATAACGTCAACGTAGTTAATTCATTGAATGCTCCTGAATTGACTATAGCTACAGATGCAATATTTGCTTTTGCCCAACTATAATTCCATGTATTCGCTGCCTCTTCTCCTGCCACACTAGATCCCCAAGCAATACTGTTACCAGAAACTATCTCTGTGTCTGGAGTCGTATAGGGATTAATATTATCTATAGCATCAACCAATTCTCCTGAGACTCTTGATCTCACGAGATAATAATCTCCAACATAAGTACTAAAGGTATTACTTCCTTGTGTTTGTGTTGTTCCAGCAACCGAACTTAATGTAATTGGATATTCATCTAAAATTTGAGATGCTGTAATTCCCATAAAAGACGTATTAGGTTCTGTAAGCCCTAGAGCACCATTTACAACTTCGTATGTTGGAAGTGTGAATTTTTTATAAGCAGTTTTTAAATCTCTTGCCCCATAACATATCGCCCTTTGTTGCGCGAGATTTTCACATATAGTTGCAAGAGTATAATTTCCCGAAGCAGATGTAAATTTCTGACATATTGCATTTAATAAGGTTTGGGCAAATTCTCTTGTTAACGTAATAGAATCTAAAATTCCCTCACGTGCAAGTAGATGATTATTAGGCGCACTTTTCAGTGTTTTTTCAACTTCTTCAATTTCTTTTTGTATTGCTCCTGACATTTTTTTTCTCTATGATAAAGGTCCTGAAAATGGTACTGGTGGAGTACCAGGAATTATACCACTTACTACCCAAGTTTTTGACCAATCTGCCATAATACCTCCAAGCTCACGACCGAAATCCATTGGTGAAGGGGCATATGCATTAAATAGCATTTGTAATAGTGGAATATGTGAAGGTCCTGCTACAGGAGGACCTATTTGACACGAACTCATAAATGTTAATGACATAGCTGATAATTGTGCTCCTACTGCTTGACCTATCGTCATTCCTACTGGTAACATCCCTGAAAAAATTTGTCCAATATTCATTCCATAAGGTTCAGCCATGACAACAGAATATGGAAACCCTGCTGCATTTTGTGCCATAGACAAATAATTCTTAAATGCCTTTGTTATATTTCTCCCAGGCGTAATACCAGTAGCAGGTTGCTCCATAAACATCGTTCCCAATTCGGTTTGTAATATTGATTTAACTAAAGCCATTATTCAAAACTCTGTCCTACTTTTATAGATTTCAGTAATGATAATTTTACCGATGCTGGTGGCATTGGAGGACCAGTCGGCCCTGAACCACTAGGATGTGTATGTTCTGTTATAATATCTATTATATCATCCATAAATTGTTTCATAGTAATTATTAATCCCTTGACTTTAACTTTACCTGCAGTACTTACACTTACTTCTCCCAATAGTCCTTGCATTGATGCTGCTCCATCTAACGTTAATTTAGATGATGATAACAAACTTTCAAATATGACATCCCCTAGTAATGTCTCACCTTTCAAGTTTCCTAACCCCGCCAACATCTTAATCTCATTTAACGCGTCTAGTTTTATATCACCTAAAGGCATCATTGAAAAACTTGCTCCAATTCCCGCGGGACCTAATAGAAATTCAATACCCCCCGTTGCCAAACTATCAATAGATTCCATCCCTATCTTCCCTAACGTTGCGGTAGTTTTTTTCGCATACCCCATAGAAGCACTTGGTAATAATCCAAATATACTTTCATTAATAGAATCTGACGCCTTAACGCTCCAAGACATTCCCGCATTAACAGAAGCAGATCCTACTGTATTAAGACTAAATGCCTTTGCACCCATAGTCCATTTTCCACCTACACTATCTGTTTGCTCACCTGATGTATTGTGGTGAGCATGTCCGGAATGACGATAAAAATGGGAAGACGCGTGTGTAATTTTATGTGTAGCTGATACTGTATAATCATAACTATTAATACTAACAAGATTCCCAGGATTATTAAGTTCAAAAGATCCTTTGCCCATAGAAATAAGATAAGAACTTCCTATTCTATCATTCTTACGTCCTTGAACAAGAACCTGTTGTGAACCGTCAACTGTAAGACAGTCACCACCTTCAGTGTGTGAATATTTTGATCCTAAAATAATACTATAATGATCATTTACAGTTTTTTCATGTTTAATCCCTATTGCATCAATTTCAGTAAAAGTGCCAGCACGATGATACCAATGTAATCTCTCATGTCCTGGAGTATCATCCATTTCTATAATATGTCCACTTTCTGTTTGATGAACATGATTATAAGGATATAGTGCATTCCAAGCAGGATGAGGTTCAGACCAAGTACTTCCTGTCGCACAAGAAATGTTTGTTTGACCTTGTTCTCGTGCTAAAGTTTTTTCATAAACTATACCTGAAATAGAAGGATCTGTCTTGAGAGTATTACCTCTTGTACCTCTTGCCAATCTATTCGTAGTAGGCTCTTTAAGATAATTTAAATTTCTAGTATTTGAAATTAAAGAGGTTGGAATAGTTTTATCTAATGGAGATAATCCAGTATCAGGAAAAGTAGATCGAACTGGATTTTCTACTAGTTTAACAGTATATGCTGGCCGGTTCCAGCGTGATTTAATTAATTGTGTTACTGGAAAACTAGAATATTCCCCTTTTACATGAGCCTCATGAGTAGTGGGTTTTGCTCCCTGTTTAAGTGTAACAGACTCAGATATTTTAATTTCTTGTGGGTGTTGAGTAGGATTGGGAGCGGCATTATGTATAATTGAAGCAGGTTCTCTAGGAACTGATTGTCCAGCTTTAATTGAAGCTGCATCAAAACGTAATTGTCTTGTTGGTATTTCATCTGGATAAAGTGGGTGTCCTGGATCTCCCCCAGGCTGTCTTGGATCTGAAAATCCCTTCTCAAGATTATTGAATTTTCCATCCAACTCCGGTATGCCACCAAAAGTACCAAAGAACATAGGCTCTTGACCTGATTCTCCATCTCTATAAAAGCCTAATACCCATGTGCCCTCTACAGGTCCTAATGGAGTTGTGCCTACTCCTGTTTGACTTGCAGAAGTAATCGGAGAAACAGGATACGCCCAAGGTAATGTTTTTGTGGGTTGATCTGTTTTTAATTCTGAATGCCACCCTAGAATACGAACTTTACATCTGCCAAGATAAAGGGGATCGTGTCTATCTTCAACAACACCTTGCCACCAGATAAATCCCTCTTTTCCCATAAAATAAGACATACTAAAAACCTCCAATCACGCGTTCACCATCCTCTGACATTTTTATTGATCCATCATCCATAATAGCTGAACTTCCAGAAACTCCTGAACCTCTACCACCACCGCCTGATGCAGAAGCTTTTAAAGAATCTTTTATACACTCAAATTCTATATTATATATTTCACGAGAAAAATGATGTCTTAATTTAGTAATTAAATATTTGCCACTTAAATACTTATGCTCTTCCATTTCATCTCCACCACCTCTCATTGATAAACTAGGAGAAGGCATTTTAAAATTTATCACATCTCCTACCATTCTACTTGATCGACCAGGAGCCCTAATATTTAATTTAATATTATTCAGTTGTTGTTGCTGAACTGTACGTTGTTGTAACCATTCTTCCACTCTATTAGGAACAATATTTAATGGTCCCAATTCTTCACCATGTTTTACAGTTTTTATTCCAACACCATCCTTAAAATGTGGTATTTGATCATGACCTAGATTTGTAGGATAAAAACTTACAAGAGCATTAGGAGCATTTAATGCTGATTGTGCAGAAGTACACAAATCTTGATCCTCTAAATGAGTAAAAGAATCTGAAAAGTTTTTCTTATCTGCTGCTGTTTTTTTGATTGGTCTTTCTTCTCTTGTCCCATCAGTATGAACAATCACGTCTGGCATTTGATCTTGAAGATAACTAAAATCTATAGTATCAAATTTCATTCTAACTAAATCATGCGTCATTAATTTATTCGCATACATTCCTTTTGTTAAATTTTCTAAAACATCAAAATTAGAAGTAAAATTATAACTCAAAACAGATGTCATTTCTAGAGCAACTCTTTCTGGTGCAAGAACAGCGTTTTCTAGTTCGACATCCAAATCCATTCGTTTCGGCCAAACTGTATAGGTTTCCTTAGCCCTCACATCACCAAACGCGTACATTCCTTCATCTGGACTTTTACCTGCTGGAAAATCTGGTGGTTTCAAATATCCAGCCCCACCACCAGCAAAAAGTGTTTCTATAGAAATAAAATGATATCCTGTTACGGTTTCAAAAAAAACAAAATTTGATCCACTTGCATGTTGTCCAGCAGAAACAGATCTTCCGGCTAAAAATTCAAAAGTTTTAAATGGTGTTAGATTTGGTAAACTTAAATCTACTAAACTTTGAGTGGGTTCAATAAATATTTTTTTGGGTGTATTAGCTGATGTTTTAGAGTTCGGCTTAACATACTCAGTATATAAACTACGAACTACATTGGATATTTTTTGTGGTTCTCCTGTAACTCCATTTATAGTACTTCTCTGTACTTTTATTTTCAAGTTATCTACATATTCTTGTGAAACTCCATGTAACGTATAAGTAGACATTCCCCCCACAACTGGATTGCTTCGATCTGCCATTTTAAATATTGTAAAGACTAAATCTAAAAAACCAGTGTTTTCACTTTCATTAAACGGACCATATTCAACTATCGGGCTCCCAGGAGGACCAGAAGGTTCTCCAATTTGTGTAGGGCGTTGATTTGTTAAATTTGATGTTTTGATTTTTATGGTCAACGTCTCTTCTCCTATAATTGGTAGAAATTCCGTTAATCCAACTCCGTCTACAATGGTAATATCACAAGTAAGGGTAGATGAAAACATATCTTCAAAAATATTCAGTTCAGACCAAGAGTTTCTTAAATCAATAATTCCTCCACCAGGCTTATGCGGTGATTTAAGACTACATTCATGTACTTCATAATCGCCAGGAAAGCTTGGTTGATTCCCCACAGTAGGATTTATAATATCCTGACTTTTCGCCCCAGTACCATCTTTAGGTAACTGGTTTACCGTTCCAGCTTTTCTGCGTGTGATCGTTTTTTCCCCAAACTGAGAAACTTTTTCCTCACCACCTTCGTTATATGCAGGCATATTATTATCCTATAATAATTTATTTGTGTGTTCTGACATTATCATACTAGCAAATTCCGGTTTAATTAATCTAATCTCACGTTTAGCTTCATTTTGTTGTGTTTCCCAAACATAAGAACTTATAGTATCTCGTGTATCAACAGACAAAGACAACCAAGTGGTATAATCACATTTTATTCTATATTCAGGTATAGGATCTTTTATTCCTTTTCGTTCTACTCTTGCTCTGAGAATTCGTTCATAATGATGTATACGAGTTTCTGATTCACGAACACTTCCATATTTCCCTTGGATATAACTTATAAATTCTCTAGTTCCTAGTGGCCAGTCCCAAATAGGATCATGTATTTCATTCATAACAAAAATTAACCAAGTAAATTTTACATCACCATAAACTTTTTCTGCTACTATATCAGGTCTCTCATTTTCTAATATAGAATATGGCTCAAATTGAACTATATCATCTAAAATTACATTTTTGAGTTTAGTCCTATTCATAATATTAACTGCAACTTTTAATTGCGTAGGTCCGACTTGCCCTGTAATATTATAAGAGAATTTGGGATAATGAGAAAAAAATTCTGACATAATTAGTATTTCCTTTTATTAATATCCGGCTTCAATGTGTCCACGATGTATAACTTCTAATTCTTTAAATTCTAATTTCATTTCAACTGAAACTGGATGTTGTGTCTGGTCAAAAAATAATGTAGTATCTTGAGTAGTATAATCTACGTCACATGCAGTTAATACAGATCTACCTATTCGAAAAAGTGGATTTAGTTCTGTGTCGAGATCCACACCATTTATCTTAAAATCTATTGTAAATTCATCAGGATAACCAAATAATCCAACAGGGGCAATAGCTGCTTTTCCTTTCCCATGAGATGGTAACATAGCTATTTTAAAAGCTTTTACTATTTTAGCTACTTGTAGTGATTCAGTTGAATTTTTTGGCATCATCTTAAAAGTAAATGAATGATCACGTAAAGCTGTTGGACCTTGATATGCGGCAACCATATAAGGATTGAGTACTTTCCCAGTCACGTTTCCCATTAATGTATCTGCATTACCACCAGTGATTTTACTTATCACTTGTTGTCCAAACTCCATCATTCCCGCTTCTGTTCCTTGTGCCACTCTAGCAGTTACCAAGCTCTTGACGCCCGAGATTATATTTGAAATTGAACCACCAGCACCACCACCACCAGCTGGTGACATTCCCTCTATAATATCATGACCAGATCGACCTATTGCATCATCTTTATATTCTGCTTTGTATCCTGTTTTCATAGCATCAGGAGGAATATATAAGGCTATATTTTTGGTAGGGGAATTTGTTCTAAAATCAAAAGTTTTAAATTCCATAAAATGTGGAAATTCGTCTCCTCCAAGATTTGGGGGCCATTCCAAATTTACCATCTGTGTACCCATATTATTCCTTATCGTAAAATAGTAGTTATTAATAGATGTCTATATATTTATATGGCATACAAAGGGAAATTCAGACCAGAAAATTATAAAAAATATAAAGGTGACTATACTAAAATTACTTATCGTTCTGGGTGGGAATTGAAGTTCATGAAGTATTTAGACCGACAACCGAATGTATTATCTTGGTCAAGTGAAGAAGTTATAATCCCCTATAAATCTCCCATTGACAATAAATGGCACAGGTATTATCCAGATTTTTGGGTTAAAACTAAACAAGGTGAAACTTTAGTTGAAATCAAACCTAAGAAACAGACTCGACCCCCAAAACTAAATCCCAAAAATAAAAGAAGATATTTAAACGAGGTGAAAACGTGGGGTATAAATGAAGCAAAGTGGAAAGCAGCTGTAAGTGTATGTGAAACCAAAGGATGGAAGTGGCAAATAATGACAGAAGATACTCTAACAATTACTAAATAGTTATGACATTTTAAACAACACCCTACAATGGAATACAAATATGTTACCTATTTTGGGTATCTTAACAAGTGTAATTAAAGCTGGACTTGTAGCAACACGAACACAAATTGCTAAAGTATGGTTTCAAAAAATAGTTAAACAAGCAATAGTAAAAAAAACCTTACAAAGATATAAAAGACCTGGACAAATTATAGCAAATGAAAAACGAGTTTCTTTTTGGCGTTCTGGTAATATGTACTTTTTTAAATATGATCCTAAAAATAAAGATAGATTACCATACTATGATACCTTCCCCCTAGTCATTCCAATCGAAAGATATAAAGACGGATTTTTAGGTATCAACTTACATTATTTGTATCCAAAGGATAGGGCTATATTAATGGATCAGTTATCAGCTTTTGTTAACAATGATAAATTAGATGAATCAACAAGGATGATAGTAAACTACAACAAGGTAGGTGATTCTAAAAAATTCAAAAGAGCTAAACCCTGTATTAAAAGATACTTAGATTCAAAAATGGGTTCAGCAATGATTTTAGTTAATGCAGATGATTGGGGAACCGCCCTCTTTTTACCTGTTGAAAGATTTCAGAAAGCACACAAAAGTAAAGTGTGGAGAGAAAGTAAAAGTATTTATTCAAAATTTTAAGTATAACTCAAGGAATAATTATGGCAAATGATGCTACTATGTCACCCATATCTTTTTTAGCTAAAGTTGTAAATCGTGGTGGTCTAGCTCACGGCTGGAAATTTAGTGTTTCAATTACACCACCTGATATGTATTCTGGAGAATTTTCAGACTCTGACATAAACTTCTTATGTAACAAAGCAGACCTTCCAGCTCGAACTATACGAACAACTGAAGATACAGTTTATGGAATAGAAGTATTGAAACCCTATGGAGTTTCATACGAAAACGTAACATTAACTTTTTACAATACTAATGATTTTGCTGCTCGTAAATTTTGGGAAGATTGGATAGATCTTATACAACCCCCCGGAAATCGTAATATGACATACTATGATGATATGACAGGAACTGTAACGATTTACCATTATCCTGATGATGTAGAATTACTTCCTGAAGAGGCAAGTTATTATGTTACATTGCATGAAGCATGGCCTGTCAGTTTAGGAGAATTGGAATATGATACAGCGGGGGGTGAAATTTCTGAATTTACCGTGGGAATACAATATAAAGATTGGACTAGAGACGGAAGGACGAATGATACCGGTATCAGCGATGCGTGGGCGTCCGATGATGCTTGGTAATAGTTCAAGTGAATTTTTAAAATAATAATTATTATAGGAGAATATTATGGCATTACCTAAAGTGGCAACACCCACTTATGAATTGACAATCCCATCAACAGGGAAAAAAATTAAATACAGAGCCTTTCTTGTAAAAGAAGAAAAGTTGTTATTAATGGCATCAGAAGAAGGTGGTGCTGCAATAACTAGAGCAGTAAAAGATGTTATACATGCATGTGCTGAAGGTACGTTAAATGTTAATCTTCTTGCACCATTTGATATCGAATACTTCTTTCTTCAGATTAGAGGTAAATCGGTTGGAGACCTTATAAAAATTAGTCTACAAAAACCAGATTCTCTTGTTTGTGAAGAAAAGGATTGTACACAAACTTGTGAAGTAGAAATTAATGTCAATGAAGTGGAGATCGATAAGTCATTAATAAGTGATGGTAAAATAAAAATTACAGAAGATATTGGTATACAGTTAAAATATCCTGACCTAGATTCGATGCAAAAATTAATTATTTCTGGGGATGAACCAAGTACAGAAGAAGCATTTAAAATGATTGTAGATAGTATTGATTATATCTGGGAAGATGAAGAACTATTTAAGGCTAAAGATGCCACCAAAAAAGAATTAACTGATTTTATTGAATCTCTTACTTCAGAACAGTTTAGTAAGATTAAGGATTTTTTTGAAGATATGCCTAAACTAAGTAAAGAAGTTTTATGGTCATGTTCCAAATGTAAAAAATCGGAACCAGTATTGATTGAGGGAATTAACTCTTTTTTCGCATAGCGCTGTGTCACGACTCCTTGGTGAATTATTATCAAACAAACTTCGCCATGATCCAGCATCATAAGTGGAGTTTAACAGAATTAGAAAATATGATACCATTTGAAAGACAAGTATATGTACTATTATTACAGCAATGGTTGACAGAAGAAAATCAAAGAATTAGAGAACAAAATGCAAAACAATAAGGACATTAAATGGCTGAACAAAATGACCAAACTGTAAAAAAATTAAGTGACGTTAGTTCTAAACTTTCTACACTTAATGCTACTACAACAGCAAAACTTAATAACATGGAGTCATTGACAGAAACTTTGATTGAGCAAAATAGATCTGGGTTGTTAGCATCTGCTGAAGTAGCTAGGAGTGAAGAGGAAACACGTAAAGAGGCTAGCAGAGCTAGAAAAGGTAAAACAATTCAAGATGTTCATATAGTTGATTCTGATTGGCAACCCGATATGGTAAATGAAAGCGGGGGAATGTTTTCTGGTTTAATGGATTTGTTGAAACTGAAATTTCTAACCGATAAGTTTTCACTCGGAAGTTTATTTGGAAAAGGGGGATTCAAAAAATTAATTACTACTTTTGGTGCTACTGTATTCGGAGGATTTAAGGTAGCATTCGCATCAATAGGAACAACATTTAGTTCATTGTTAGGACCAACAATAATGAAATTTTTAGGTCCTGGTGCATTAATTGCTGGATTAGCATGGGCAATATATGATGGAGTTACAGGATGGATGAGTAGTTCAGATTGGGGAGTTAGTAAAATTTCAGGTTTTCTTGGTGGATTTTTTGGTGGAAAAGCTGATGGTGGAATTAAAAATGCATTTATGGGTATGGGTAAATGGGCATTAATTGGAGCGGGAATGGGTAGTGTTGTTCCTGTAATAGGAACTCTTCTTGGTGGTTTGGTTGGAGCGGCTATTGGTGGAGTTTTGGGACTTATTGGTGGAAAGAAAATCGCAAAAGCTTTCGATTCAGTTGGTAAATGGTTTATGTCAAAATGGACGGGAGTCTCCAAGTACATGAAAGAATTATGGGGCAAAGTAATAAAGTGGTTTACTGGATTATGGAATTGGGCATCTGGAGGAATCGCAGCTGGATGGATGGGATTAACCGCATATCTATCAGAAAAATGGTTAGCCGTAAAAACTTGGTTTACTGGATTATGGAATTGGGCATCTGAAGGAATCGCAGCTGGATGGACTAATTTAACTGACTATGTAAGTGGTATATGGACATCCGTAAAAGCTTGGATTACAGGAATATTTTCGTGGGGTAAAGCGGCTGGTGCTACAGATGATGGGGGTTGGTCATTAATGACATTTATATATGGACCAGAAGGAATAGTTACTAAAGTCAAAAATTGGTTTAAAGGTATATTTGCATGGGGCAAAGAAGCAGGTGCTACAGATGAGGGTGGTTGGTCATTAATGACATTTATGTATGGAACAGACGGAGTAGTTACTAAGATTAAAGCATGGGTTGGAAATTTACTTAGCTTTAAAGGTGTAGATGGAGAACAAATTAATATAGTCGAAAAGGTTACAAGTATGTTTAGGGCTATGATTGATAAACTAGTTATTTCAGTAAAAGCTATGATTGAAAAATTTACCCCAGATTGGCTTAAAGAGGATAAAGACATTAAAGATATGTCTAAAACTGAGCTTCAAGACAAAGCTAAGAGTTTGAAAAAGGATATTAAATCCGACTGGACTGCGAGTCCACTTAAACAAATGGAACTAAACAAAATTAATGCGAGACTTAAACAACCAGATCTAGCAAAAGTTAATACAAGACTTCCACAAGGTGAATATATGCAAGCAACTCAATCCTT
>Ga0209091_10000484_pt1 | contig 37986 bp, 34 predicted proteins | sample ArcticOcean_MG_C_6_FD_187438 | JGI IMG/M metagenome (GOLD analysis project Ga0209091, IMG submission 187438) | Marine microbial communities from western Arctic Ocean - ArcticOcean_MG_CB8_128 (SPAdes) (version 2) | ecosystem: Environmental > Aquatic > Marine > Oceanic | place: Arctic Ocean...
AGCGCTGTTAGTGCAGAGCGTTTAATGCAGAGCGTTTAATGCAGAGCGTTTAGCCAATAGCTTTAAATAAGAAGCTTTAAGTAAGAAGCTTTTAATAAATAAACGCGTTCGGTAGACAAAGCGCCGCGTAAAACGGCAATCAGTAATAAGACGAAAGCACGTAATAGGAAGAACGCACGTAATAGGAAGAACGCTTGTGCGCCATCGGGAATAGCGAGGCCTTTTAAGCCGTCATCCTATCACCGTGACGTGATGAGACGTATTTAGACCAACAGCAACCATTATCCTGGTTCTCGTTTGCCATAAGTTCATAAGACCGAATGCAAAACGATGTGATGCTGAGACTCGCGCTTCAGTGTCCTGCGACAAATTGGCACCCTTGGCCTCGGTACCCGAGCCAAAAGCCCCGTTGCATGGCAAGAGCAAATCGATAGGACGCACTCAAGATCGCAATGCGCGCTGCATTGTGGATTTTCGTTAGATGATCCGGCAATAAATTGGTGATTAAGAAGATGGCAAACAGACTCGACGGTAAAATTGGTTTCCCAGATGCAGTGGGCTTGTACGATCCCGCTCAGGAACGCGACGCCTGTGGGGTCGGGTTCGTTGCCAATATTAAAGGGGTCGCCAGTCACGGCATTTTAGAAGATGCCTATCATGTCAATAGCCGTATGGATCATCGAGGCGGTTGCGGATTCGAGGAAAACACCGGCGATGGCGCGGGCATCCTCACCGCCATACCCGATACCTTTTTCCGAAAAATCGCTGGGGCGCTGGCGTTCGAACTACCCGAGGCAGGGCGGTATTCGGTTGGTAATCTTTTCCTGCCAACGGATGAACCGCTGCGCATCAGCTGCCAACAGACCATCGAGCAGGTTGTTACGGCTGAAGGCTTAACCTTTTTAGGCTGGCGAGCGGTCCCGATCGCGCCAAAAACCGCGAACATCGGACCCGCCGCCCAAGCGGCAATGCCGTTTATTGCTCAGTTATTCATCGCCAGCCCGACCAGCGATTCAGAAGCTGACTTTGCTCGCAAGCTCTATATCGCTCGAAAACAGTTTTCAGCCCGCTTACAGCCCTTAGTACCGGATGATCAACTGGTTTATGCCTGCAGCTTGTCGCCCCGAGTCATCGTCTATAAAGGCATGCTCACGCCGTCACAGTTGTTCCCATTTTATCCGGACCTCACCAACGGCGACTATGAGACCCATCTGGCCATGGTGCACTCACGCTTTAGCACGAATACCTTTCCGTCCTGGGATCGCGCCCAGCCCAATCGGTACATGAGCCACAACGGCGAAATCAACACCCTCAGAGGCAATCAAAATTGGATGACGGCCCGGCAGGGCGCCGTTTCATCGCCGCTCTTTGGCGATAACATTGAAAAAATCTTTCCTTTGGTTGAACCGGACTGCTCTGACTCTGGAACCTTCGATAATGTTTTGGAGTTCCTGCTGCTTTCCGGGCGCAGCCTTCAAGAATCGGTCATGATGATGATCCCCGAAGCCTGGCAGGCTGATGTCAACATGAGCGCTGAAAAACGCGCATTTTATGAATACCATTCTGCGCTGATGGAGCCTTGGGATGGCCCGGCATCGATTGTGTTTACCGACGGCCATGCCATTGGGGCCGTACTGGACCGCAATGGTCTAAGGCCCTCGCGTTATTACGTCACCACTGACGACCGGGTCATCATGGCATCAGAGGTTGGCGTTTTGCCGGTGGATCCCAAAGACGTGGTTCAAAAAGGCCGGCTCCAACCGGGGAAAATGTTTCTGCTGGACTTTGATGCCGGTCGACTTGTCCCAGATGAAGAAGTGAAATCGATCTATGCGGCGCAAAGACCCTACGGGGACTGGCTAGCGGCGCAAAGGCTGACGATGGATCATTTCGAGCCAGCCACTGCCCAACCCCCCTATACCGATGACGCATTACTGCAGCGAATGCGAGCTTTTGGCTACACCACTGAAACGATGCAGTTCATGCTCAAACCCATGATTACGGATTTAAGGGACCCCTTAGGCTCAATGGGTAATGATTCTGCGCTGGCCTGCTTATCGGATAAGTCTCGCGTTATTTATGATTACTTCAAGCAGTTGTTTGCCCAAGTAACCAATCCAGCGATTGACTCCATTCGCGAAGAAGTGGTGATGTCCTTAGCCTGTTTTATTGGGCCGGAAGGCAATCTGGTCGAAACCACCGAGCAGCAGGCCAAGCGCTTGGTCATTCCACATCCGATTTTATCGAACGATGATCTGGCAAAACTGAAGGCCGCGAACGAACACGATTGGCAGACTAAGACCATCGATATCACCTACAACCGTCATGACGGCGCCCTCGGCATGCAAGCAGCCCTCGACCGGATCTGCGCAGAAACCAGCACAGCGATCGATGCGGGCTACGCATTGGTGCTCTTAAGCGATCGTGAGGTCACTAAAGATCAGATAGCCTTGAGCGCTTTGGTGGCTTGCGGCACAGTTCATCATCATCTCGTTTCGGCCCATCAACGCACCCAAATCGGTTTGATCATCGAAACCGCCGAAGCGCGCGAGGTGCACCATTTTTGTTTGCTCACCAGCTATGGCGCAGACGCCGTGAATCCGTACCTTGCGATCGACGCCCTTTGGCAGGTGCGACAAGAGGGCTTACTGAGCGCCATCGACATCCCAAACCTTGATGTATTAACCGAAAAATACCGCAAAGCCGTGGGCAAAGGCATGCTCAAGGTCATGGGCAAAATGGGGATTTCAACGTTGCAGTCTTATAAAGGCGCGCAAATTTTTGAAGCGGTTGGGCTCGCCGACGACATTATCAACCGCTGTTTTCGCGGCACCACCAGCCGAGTGGGCGGCATTAATTTTGACACCTTGTTCGAGGAATCGCTGCAACGACACCAGCTGGGTTTTCCAGAGAGATCCTTAGAATCTTCGAGCGATTTACCCAACCCAGGTGATATCCATTGGCGTAGCGGTGGCGATACCCACATGTGGGATCCCATCAGCATTACGAATCTGCAAGTCGCCGCGCAAACCAACAATATCGACGCCTATTGGGCTTTTGCAAAGCATGCCAATGAGGTTGCCACCAAGAAAGCCACCCTCCGCGGCCTGTTGACCTTCAAAGAGGGTCTTGTACCAGCGGTCCCGATCGAGGATGTGGAGCCTGCTGCTGAAATCGTCAAACGGTTTTGTACCGGGGCGATGAGCCTGGGATCGATCTCCTCGGAAAGCCATGAAACCTTGGCAATTGCGATGAATCGCATCGGCGGCAAATCAAACACCGGCGAGGGCGGCGAAGACCCGGTTCGATTTACCCCCATGCTCAACGGCGACTCAAAGCGATCCGCCATTAAACAAGTCGCATCCGGGCGTTTTGGCGTCACCATCTGGTATTTGGCCAATGCTGACGAAATTCAAATCAAGATCGTTCAAGGTGCAAAGCCCGGCGAAGGCGGTGAATTACCGGGCGATAAGGTCGATGATTATATTGCTAAAATCCGTCATTCCACGCCCGGGGTTGGCTTGATCAGCCCGCCACCCCACCATGACATCTATTCCATCGAAGACATGGCGCAGCTGATACACGATCTTAAGAATGCCAATCGTTCCGCTCGAATCAGCGTCAAACTGGGCTCTGAAATTGGCGTTGGCACCATTGCGGCCGGCGTCACCAAGGCAAAAGCGGACCATCTGGTGATTGCAGGTCATGACGGTGGCACCGGGGCATCACCACTGACGTCGATTAAACATGCTGGGCTGCCCTGGGAGTTGGGCTTGGCTGAAACCCATCAAACCCTGGTCATGAATAATCTTCGATCAAGGGTGGTGTTACAAACCGATGGCCAAATCAAAACCGGCCGAGATGTGGTGATCGCGGCCTTACTTGGCGCTGAAGAATTTGGTTTTGCCACCGCGCCCCTCGTCACCCTTGGGTGCATCATGATGCGGAAGTGCCATCTCAATACCTGCCCTGTGGGGATCGCAACGCAAGATCCTGAGCTTCGAAAGAAGTTCGCCGGTAAACCAGAAAGCGTGGTGAATTATTTTTTCATGCTCGCAGAAGAAGTTCGGTTAATTATGAGTCAACTGGGGTTTACCCGGCTTCAGGACATGATTGGCCAAACCCAATGTCTAGACAGCGAGCAGGCCGTTGCGCACTGGAAATCAAAAGGGCTCGACCTGTCGGGCATCTTGCAGAAAGCACCCATCATTTATGAGGGCACAGAAATCTATTGCACGCAGACGCAAGATCACGGCCTCGAGGCCGCCCTCGACAACGAACTGATACGGTTAGCACAACCGGCACTTCAGACCGGCGCAGCGGTGCAAATCGACCATGAAGTCTTAAACATCAACCGGGTTGTTGGCACCATGCTGTCCCATGAGGTTGCCAAAGCAACCCAAGGCGAGATGCTGCCCGATGACACCATCTCAATCCGCTTACGGGGCTCAGCCGGGCAAAGTGTCGGCGCCTTCCTTGCCAAAGGCATTACGATCGAAATCGAAGGCGATGCGAATGATTTTGTGGGCAAAGGTTTATCAGGCGGCAAGCTGATCATCTACCCCCCAACCGACTCAACTTTTGCGGCTGAGCATAACATTCTGCTGGGTAACGTCGTGCTGTACGGCGCCACGTCCGGCGAGGCCTACTTTAGGGGCATCGCCGCTGAGCGTTTTTGCGTCAGAAACAGTGGCGCAACCGCTGTCGTTGAAGGGGTCGGCGATCATGGTTGTGAATATATGACCGGTGGCACCGTGGTAATTTTAGGCAAGACCGGACGTAATTTCGGTGCGGGCATGAGCGGCGGCGTCGCCTATGTTTTGGACACCGAGGGTGATTTTCATCGGCAGTGCAACCTGGAAACGTTTGAACTGACGCAACTCAGTGCAGCGGATGAAGACGACGTCCGGGCATTAATTGAAAAACATCAGAAGCTCACCGGCTCAACCGTTGCCGCCCGTTTACTCAATGACTGGGCGGGTCAAAAACAAGCGTTGAAAAAGGTCATGCCAAGCGACTACAAGCGGGTTCTTGAAGCGCAGCAAGCTTTATTAAAGACAAGCAACATAGGATAGATCACCATGGGTAAAGCAACCGGCTTTAAGGAATTCCAGCGCGAGACGGTGCCTTATCGTGATGCTCTAGAGCGTGTTTTAGATTTTAAGGAAATCTATACCGAGCCCGAAAGCAAAAACCTGAGCACCCAGGGCGCGCGGTGCATGGATTGCGGGGTCCCTTTCTGTCAAAGCAACAACGGCTGTCCAATCTCAAACTTAATTCCGGAATGGAATGACCTGGTTTATAAGAGTCAGTGGAAGGAGGCTTTAGACCGGCTCCACAAAACCAATAATTTTCCGGAATTTACCGGTCGCGTTTGTCCGGCACCCTGCGAAGGCGCCTGCGTTCTTGGCATTAATGATCCCGCCGTCACGATCAAGAATATAGAAGCGGCGATCATCGATCGCGGTTTTGAAGAAGGTTGGGTGAAGCCCGAACCACCCGAGCACCGTACCGGTAAATCTGTCGCCGTTGTCGGGTCTGGGCCTTGCGGGCTGTCCGCTGCAGCGCAGTTAAACAAAGCAGGCCACCAAGTTACGGTTTTTGAACGCGCCGACCGGTTGGGCGGCTTGTTGATGTATGGCATCCCAAATATGAAACTCGAGAAAAGCCTCATCGAGCGCCGGGTGCAAATCATGAGAGAAGAAGGCATCGAATTCCTGGTTAATCAGGATGTCGGCAAAACCCTTAGCCCTACGGAGCTGGTGTCTAATTTTGATGCCGTCTTACTTGCGACCGGCGCGACCGTTGCCCGTGACCTGAATATCCCCGGGCGCGATGGCCCCGGCGTTCATCTTGCGATGGCTTTTTTGACCGCAAACACCAAAAGTCTGCTGGATTCAAACCTCAAAGATGGCAACTATATTTCAGCAAAGGATAAACACGTTATTGTGATTGGCGGTGGCGACACCGGGACCGACTGCCTCGGCACCTCACTCCGACACGGCTGTAAAAGCCTCGTCAACTTTGAGCTCCTACCGCAACCCCCACAAACCCGGGGGGCGGATAATCCTTGGCCGCTTTGGCCGAAAATCTTTCGCGTCGATTACGGTCATGCCGAAAGCGAGGCCCGGTTCGGAGACGATCCTCGTCAATACTCAGTGCTCAGCAAAACCTTTCTCCGTCACCCAGACGGCACCCTCAAAGGGGTCGTAACCGTTGATGTGGATCACAATCTTCAAGAGGTCCCTGATTCAGAAAGAACCTGGGAAGCGGACCTGGTTTTATTGTCCATGGGGTTTTTACAACCCGAACATTACCTCAACGAATCGCTTGCGATGGACGTCGATCCAAGGGGCAATTTCATTGCGGATAAAGAAAACTTTAGAACCAGCGTTGCCAAGGTTTATGCTGCAGCAGACTGCCGACGGGGACAGGATCTGGTTGTGCGCGCGATTAACGAAGGCCGAGAAGCGGCAAGAGAAATTGACCGCGATCTGATGGGCTCTACCGAATTGCCGTAAGGGGCCCGTCATCAGCCGACAGCATGACCATCTGCCGTCCCGACAAACCGCTTGGGGTCATCGATCTACCGGTCTGTAAGAAAGCGATCCAAGGTCTGCTCGAGGGCTGCTTCATCAATCTGGCTGGTCACTTCAGCCCGTCCCAGGTCCCGCAGCATCACCAAGCGCAAGCCCGCAGACGTTGCTTTTTTATCGCGGCCCATCGCTTGCAGAAAAGCCGTTTTCTTCAAACCCTTTGGCGGCAGTATTGGCAGCGCGAACGCTGTAAGTAACTGTTTTAATTGCTCCGGGGCGGATTCAATCAAAGCTTTTGAGCGCACCGAATAATCCGCCGCCATCATCAGCCCAATGGCAACCGCCTCACCATGGAGCACCACCCCATAACCCGATAGCGTTTCTATGGCATGCCCAAAGGTATGACCCAAATTCAGGAGCGCTCGCTTGCCCTGCTCGGTCTCATCCTCGGCGACGATGGCGGCTTTAATACGACAACTCCACTCGATCATCGCCATTAAGCACGCGCTATCTCGGTCCATGATGGGGGCCTGATTCGCCTCAAGCCATTGAAAGTATTCCCAATCCGCAAGTGCTGCATGCTTTACAATTTCCGCAAGTCCAGCCGAAAATTCGCGGTCACTTAACGTCTTTAACGTTTCAACATCCATCACGACCATCTTGGGTTGATGAAAGGCCCCAATCATATTTTTGCCCAAAGGATGATTCACTGCGGTTTTACCGCCCACGGAGGAGTCAACCTGAGCCAAAAGCGTGGTTGGCACCTGAATCACTGGAACCCCGCGTTGATAGACTGCTGCTGCAAACCCAGTGACATCGCCAACAACCCCGCCACCAAGCGCAATAAGGGTTGTCTCACGGGTATGTCCGCCAGCCAATAGCGCCCCGATAATGGCATTGATCTGATCCAGCGTCTTATGGGCCTCGCCATCCGGCATGATGTAGGCGCCAAGCATTCGATCGCCGAAATGCTTTTTGAGCGGCTCTAGATATAACCCGGCAACCGTTTCATTACTCACCACAAAGACCGATTCGCCCGCCGCCACCGCCAGCACGTCTTGACCCGCCCCGGTGGTCCCAGTAATCAAACCTGGGCAAAACACGATCGGGTAACTGCGATCTGCAAGCTCAACCGTAATCGATTTCATTCTTCTGTAATCCATTCTTGGCGTTGAAGCATTGAAAGCATAACCTCGATCATTTTCTTTCCTGGTCGGTTATCAACCGATACCGTCACATCAGCAACTTCCTGATAGAGCGGGTCCCGGGTCCGCTGCAACGCCTGAAAGAAGGCGCGGCGATCAACGTTTTGGAGCAGCGGCCTTTTACGATCATCCGCAGTTCGTTTGAGCTGGGTTTCAATATCCGGCTTAAGGTAAATCACGAGACCCCGGGTTGCTAAAATCTGCCTATTTTCTGGCCGCAGCACTGCGCCCCCACCCGTCGCCAACACCAGGCTCGGCTGATGGGAAAGTGTCTCGAGGATCTTTGACTCGCGGTCCCGAAAGGCAGGCTCGCCCTCCATTTCGAAAATTACGCGAACACTTACCCCGGTTTTTTTTTCAATCTCATGATCGGTGTCTAAGAATTGCAGGCCCAATCGCTTGGCCAGTAATTTACCAAGCGTTGTCTTTCCAGAGGCCATGGGCCCAACAAGGAAGATACTGGCGTGTTGACGCAGTTCCATTGGATGCAGACTGGTTATCGAACCCGGTCGCCAGATTCACGAATAATCTTAGGCGTAATAAAAATCAGAAGCTCATCTTTATCTTTTGTTCGCGCTGAATTACGAAACAACCGCCCAACCAACGGCAGGTTACCCAAAACCGGCGTCTTCAGCTGGATCAAATCGGTTCTCGTTTGATACAACCCACCCAGCACCACGGTTTCACCATCGCTGACAATGACTTTGGTTTGAATGCTTTCAATATCTATGGCGGGCGGGCCCCCTGGCGTGGGATCTCCCCGGGAATTGTTGGTCACATCCAGTTCCAATATGATCCGATCATCCGCGGTGATTTGAGGCGTGACCGTCAGGCCAACGGTAGCATTAATAAAGGCCGTCGATGTAGCCCCCCCACCCGTGTCGGATTGATAAGGGATCTGGCTACCCGAATTGACTGTTGCAGGACTTTTATCTGATGTAATAATAGTTGGTCTTGAGACTGTTTCGCCCATGCCTTCGCTTTCAAAGAGCTGTAGCTCTAAATCCAATAACAAATCATTATTCATCAGGCCAAATGCAATACCGCCCGTCTTCCCGGAGCCGGTACCCAGATCAACAATGAGGTTCTCCGCCGGGGCGCCACCCAACGTTTCCATTGAACCACCATACTGAATCCCATTGGGACTATCACCCCACGAGATATTGCCCGCCGTTCCCCAACGAATGCCGGCTTCCCGCTTAAAACTGTCACTGGCTTTGACGATTCTGGCTTCGATCATCACCTGCCTGACGGGTATATCCAACTGAGTCAACAAGGTTCTCAGCTGGGCGATTCGACTGGGTGTTTCGGTCACGATAATCGCATTGGTTCGATCATCGACCAGAATCGATCCACGATCCGACACGATCCCCGCCGAACCCTCGCCCGAGTTGCCGCCATTGTTACCGCCATTGCTACCACTGCCTTGGCTTGAAAACAGCCCCACAATATCCGAGGCATTGGCGTACTTCACCTTAATGAGTTCAGTTCGTAGTGGCGCGAGCTCCGCAATCTCCTGTTGATTTTCGAGCTGAACGCGTTCCTGATCGGCCAATTCAGCCGCCGGCGCGACCAACAGCACGTTGCCTTGCACCCGCTTATCCAACCCCTTGGTTTTCAGGACAATGTCCAAGGCCTGATCCCAAGGAACCTCCTTGAGTCGCAGGGTGATCGCCCCAGACACCGTATCACTGGCCACCAGGTTTAAGTTGGCGAAATCAGCAACAATTTGCAAAATGGCTCGAATCTCGATATTTTGAAAATTCAAGGACATCTTGTCGCCCTTGTACAAGAAATCTTCTCCTGGAACACTGCTCGTGTCGACATCTTTAACCACGGGCTTGACTTCAAGAATAAACGCCTGATCCGACTGATACGCCAGATAATCAAACTCGCCGTTGGGCACGACTTCAATCACCGCTTGATCACCCTGCTGATAAACCTCAATGCGATCGATCGGGGTGGCGAAATCTGTCACATCGAGTTGTTGCTCAAGGGAAGGCGTTAAAGTGGTGTCCGGCATCGTCAACACGATGCGACCGCCAACCTGATCAAGATCAACCGCGATATTGGGTTCGCTGAGGGTGATAATAACGCGCCCTTCGCCTTCTGAGCCCCGCTTAAAATCGACATCATCGACATTTGAGCGCGGCTGATTTCCGGGCATGGCGGCCGCGCCGCTGGTTGTCCGAGCGGTTGCGTCCAAGTCTCGGCCGACCGAGACTTGCAGCGTTCGACCGCGCACTTGCGTGCTATAGCCCACCAATTCAGATAGCGCGATAATGATTCGAGTTCGATCTTGGGTCTCTAAAACGGTCATGTTTCGAGCATTGCCCGCACCCAGGGCGTGATACTTGCTTGCAAGACCACTACTGACCCCGACCAAGTCGAGGGAGATCCTTGCCGGCTCGGCAATCGCATAACCCGTGGGCTCTGGCGGCACCTCATCAAAGGTTAAGGTAATGTCAGTCCGGTCTCCGCTAGCCATTGAAAACGTGACGTCTTGGAGTTCAATGGCCAAGGCGCTTGCCGATATAAAATAGAGCATCGTCAACACAATACCCGCTATAAGCGTTCGTTGCTTTGACATCATCTTGTTGTTCATAAGAATCCTTACCGCGTTAGCCTTCTGAAGTCCCGAGGAGTTCGATTGTTCTCGGCCTTAACAACCAGCCTCCGCCGCCGTTACTGACAACTTCCACCAGCTCTAATCGAGTCTCTTCAATTTTTTCAATCTTGCCCCACTGGGTACCCAAATAAGCACCCACGCCAACTTGATGCACAACGCCCTCGCCATCTTTAATGAGCCCGTAATACTGCCCACGAAGCTCGAGCGAACCCACCATTTGCAAGGTGGCCAAATTCATCTCCTCCAAATAGCTTTTCACATGGTTTGCAGGCGGTCGAATCGATCCGGGTGCCGGCTTGTTTGTCCGGCTTGCGATGACCAAGGGGGCTTGAAAGGGGCTCCGGAGATTCGCAGCACCATATTTGAACGACTCATACGGCTTGAATTCGGGAAGTGGTTGCACCCGCCCCGTTGGTTCGCCGGCCACTTCATCGAAAAAGGTGCGCAAATCGGAGAACTCATTGCTACCAGAACAACCGGCCAGCAAAACAAGCATTAAGCCCAACGCTAAACTTCGACGACTGCCGCCTGCTCGAGCGTTCACTTCGAGGCTCCGTCTTTATACCGATAGGTCTTGGCGGTAATGCCCATTTTTAAGAGCTTACCCCGATCAGCACCGCCACTGCCCTGAGGCGTGATCTCAAAGTCATGCAGGGTAACGATCCTGGGCAAATCGGCGACATCACTCACAAAAGCCCCTAAATCATGGTAGCCCCCAATTACTTCCATTCGAATGGGCTTTTCAACGTAGTACTCAAGAACTTTCTCAGGCTGCAGATCAATCTTGTTGAACACCAAACCATTTTTCGAGCCAACCTCTGAGATATCCTCAATCAAACCAGGAATTTCCGTATCCAGCGGTAACTGACTCAGGATCTTCTGAAAGTTGGCCTCCATTTCCTTACCCTGCAACCGATACCCTTCCAAGTTTGCTGCTTGGCGGTATTTTTCACGATAACTCGTTTTCAGGCTAACCTCTTCTTTGCTCGCACTGGCAAGCTCCTTTTGCAGGTCCGTCACCATCAGGAAATAGCCTAGCCCGAGCAGCAGGCAGAATAACACCAGACCCGCAATCACCTTAATCGGCGCAGGCCAAAGCCCGGCGCTGTTAACATCCAATTCGCTCAGATCAATTTCGCTCAAGTTGATATTATTGAGCTTTTCCATGATATCTTTTAGCGCCATCAGCTTCCCTCCGCGCCAGCACTCGGTGCGCTGACTTCAACCGAAAGCTCAAACCGGCTGGCCTCAGGGCCCGCCTGGGGAAAGGCGTTAATGCTGGTAACATTGCCACCCTTAAACCATAAGGAACCGTCGAAGGCTCGAAGCTGCTCCGAGATCCGGCTATTGTCTTCGGCAACGCCCGAAACATCGATGTTGCCGCCTCGCAAGGTCAGTCGCTCAAAAAACACATTGTTTGTCAGCTGCCGCGCTAATTCATCAAACAATCGCACGCTGACCGGCCGATTGCCTTGCAGTTCTTGAATCACCCGCATGCGATCTAATAATTCTTTGCGTTTTTTCTGCAACGTTCTGATTTCTGCAATCCGCGCATCAAGGCCTTCGATTTCCGACACGATAAAGGCAACCCGGGCTTTCTGGCCATCGATTTCTGACTCGTACACTCGCCAAGCACCAACTAGTAGCAATACAGCGATCAGCCCCGCCGCCGCCAGACCGTTCAGGAATTCCCGCTGCAACCGATCGCGCCGCTTCTGGCGCCAAGGCAACAAATTAATTTTCAAATTCACCATGAATTCGTCCAATACCGGGCGTCTGCCGGCTGTTTAACCATTTCAACCAAACCGTTCAACTCAATCAATACGTCTCATTCAATACGTCTTAATCAATCGAAGTTTCGCATGGCTAAACCACACGCAATCATCATCGACGGCGCATCTTTAATCAATCGATCCGCATCCACATGGTCGCTGATCCTCATATTATCAAATGGGTTTGCAACACTGCAGGGCGTACCCAATCGCGCCTCGATCAGCGCATCCAGGCCCGCTAGATTCGCGGTTCCACCCGCAAGGACGATTCGATCAACATCATTATAAGTTGTCCCGGAATAAAAAAATTGCAAAGACCGCATAACCTGTTGCAACAGCGCCTCTTTAAAAGGATTCAGCACGGTCTCTTCATAGTCATCCGGCAATCCACCAAACTTCTTGGCTTTTCCTGCCTCAGCGGCAGTCAGATCATATTTTCGCTGAATGTCATCGGTTAGCTGCTTGCCGCCAAAGCTTTGTTCCCGGGTATACAGCACCTGGGTACCGGACACCACTGACAGCGTGGTCATATCCGCGCCAATATCAAGAATCGCCAAAACATCCGGCACACCCAACGTCGGATCCCGCGTAAACAACTCTAAGTCTAAGGCAATGGCGCGCTGCACGCAGTGGGCTTCAATGTCGATCACCTCCGGGATTAAGCCTGACAGCTCAACTGCGGCTTGTCGGGACTCAATATGCTCTTGCCGGCAGGCAGCAATCATTACATCGACCATGCCTTCAGATCGCGCGGTGGGTTCTAATACTTGGAAGTCCAAGGCAACCTCATCGAGCGGATACGGGATATATTGATCCGCATCCATGAGCAGTTGTTCTTCGATTTGATTTTCTTTTAAAGACGCCGGCACCTCGATGATTTTGGTAATCACAGCAGAGCCGGCCACTGCGACGGCGGCTAACTTCGCCTTGAATTTGGTTGATGATTGCAACCGCTTGATCGCCTCAGCGACCGCATCAATATCAACAATATTTTGCTCAACCACCGTATTTTCAGGCAACGGCTCGGCCCCATAGCTTTCAACGACCCACCCTTCATCATCGCGGCTAAGCTCAAGCAGTTTGATCGCTGAGGCGCTGATATCTATGCCCACCAAACCGGGCTTGCGGCTCCCAAAGAGCTTCAACATTGTTTTTCCTGAACGATAATCACCGTGCTTTAACTGTTGTAAACGATGAGCGGTTACCCAGTATCACTTAAAAGACCCAAATAAACTATACTCGCTGGCGCTAGCCGGTCATAATTATGATTGCTTTCAGTGACTTTAAGACGCTAATTGATCCATCACAAGCCCTTAGGTCTCAACCTTTGATCATCAAAACGCCATGAAACGCTTTTTAATTTCGACTCTCTTCGTCACCGGCATGGCTCTCAGCGCATTGGGCATGGGCCTGTCCGCCGCCTACCTGTATCTGAACCCTCAGGTTCCTGATATTTCAACCTTCACCGAGGTTGACCTAAAAGCCCCCCTTAAAATTATCAGCCAAGACGGTAAGCTCATACAGGAATATGGCGAGCGCCTGATCCCAATCACCTTTGACCAAATCCCGAGAGACTTTATCAATGCGCTGCTGGACACCGAAGACAAACGGTTTTTTGAGCACAGCGGTATTGACCTCATCACCGTTGCGAATGCCACCTGGCAACTCCTGGCCAATGCCGGGGATATCAAAACTGGCGCATCAACCATTACGATGCAGGTTGTCAAAAACGTGTCCGGCGCCTCAGAAGTCCGGTTTATTCGCAAATTCAAGGAAATGTTACTCGCCATCAAGCTCGAGCAAGCGTTAACCAAGCAAGATATTCTCACGCTCTATCTCAATATCGTTCCGTTTGGAAAGCACGCCTACGGCATACAGGCCGCCGCCCAAACCTACTATGGCAAACCCGTGTCAGCGCTCTCGCTTGCGCAAAAGGCGATGCTGGCAGGAATTCCAAAGGCGCCAGAAGCGGGAAACCCGATCAATGGTCCCAAACGGGCGTTAGATCGACGTAATCTCATTTTGGACCGCATGGTCGAACAGGGCTCGATCACTCAAACCCAGTTGAGAAAAGCGCAAAGCGAGCCGATCACGGCCAAAGTATTTGAGCGTCAGATTGAACTCCCTGCGTTGTACGCCGCCGAATTGATTCGAAGTGAAATTATCGAAACCTTTGGTCGCAAGGCTTACTCTTTAGGTCTTGAAGTCACCGCAACGATTGATAGCCGCATGCAAAACGCCGCGGAGCGCGCCCTCATCAAAAAACTCAACGAATATGATCGGCGCCATGGTTACCGAGGCCCGGAAGCCGCGGCGCTTGCCGGCACCAAAACATTTTTGGCCAATGGTCAAACAGCCTACCCCGCTTACTGGCTTAAAACCTTAACCGACGTCCCAACGATTGGCGACCAACACCCTGCAATCGTTGCCGGCATTAATGATGTCAGTATTACGGTGCTGACGAAAACTGGCGAAACAATTATCATCGCCTGGCCGGAACTTCGCTGGGCAAGGCCTTACATCAATGTCAACCAACGGGGGCCCCAACCCAAATCCCCAAGCGCCTTCCTCAGCCTTGGCGACTTGATTCGAATTGACTCGACCGACGGCGTCACCTGGCGACTCGGTCAGGTGCCTTCGATCCAGGGCGCTTTTGTCGCGGTTGACCCGAGTGATGGCGGCATTAGCGCCCTGGTCGGCGGCTATGATTTCAATTTAAATCAATTCAATCATGCCACCCAAGCAAAACGCCAACCTGGCTCCAACTTCAAACCTTTTTTCTATGCGGGCGCAATGGAAAGTGGCGTGACCGCGGCCTCAATTTATAATGATGCGCCTGTCGTGCTGCCAGGCGGCGAGCTCGAAGAACAATATCGCCCGAAAAACTCCGGCAGCCAGTTTAGGGGCAATATTCGCTTGCGAGAGGCGCTCTACCGCAGCATCAACTTAGTGTCACTCAGAGTGCTGCTCGACTATGGGCCCGATAATGCCATTAACTATGTCAAACGGTTCGGGTTCAACACCGCTGGCTTCCCGCGGAATGTCCAACTCGCCTTCGGTGGTGGAACCATTGCCTTAACACCACTCGAGGTCGCAACCGGTTATGCCATGTTCGCGAATGGTGGTAAAAAAGTATCTAACTATTTGATTGAATCGATCACCTCGATCAATACCGACGAGCATCCAGCGCTGAACGCGCAACCCTGCACAACGCCTTGCGAGCCCCGCGTTAATGAACAGGTCATCGACCCAAGAATCGCCTTTATTATGAACAGCATCTTAAAAGACACCATCCAAAAGGGGACGGGCAGAAAGGCCTTCAAAGCCCTTGGCCGGGAAGATCTGATGGGCAAAACAGGCACCACCAATGACGCCGATATTTGGTTCTCTGGTTACAACGCAGACATTGCCGCCACGGCCTGGGCGGGCTTTTCCAGTAACGCGCCCGTCGGCAACCGCGAATGGGGCTCGACAACCCCGATCGAAACCTGGATTGAATTTGCCAAAGCCGCACTGCCGACGGCCACAACCAATGCCATCGTGGTTCCTGACGGCATCGTTTCAATAAAGATTGACCCTGAGACCGGCAAACGCGCGGGTCCGTCGGATCCGAATGGCATCTTTGAGTATTTCAGAGTGGAATTCGCGCCAGAACAGATTGACAACTCAGGGCCCGTTGACCAAGCAACCCAATATCAGGACATCTTTTAGGCGCGATGCTTTGAGTCGCCTCAACTGCGGTCGCTGCAAGGCAAAAGGCTCGATTGGACCTTGGCCCGGTAAACAAGCTGTCGGCACCCGAGGTGATTTTACCGCAAGATCATGGCGACAGGACGTCCTCACAACGCGCACTGATTAGCGGCAGGCGCGTCGCTGGAGTGTCCTTTTGCCTGGCATGCATCGCGTTCGGGACTTGTTTGCCGCAGCGACTTGTAACAAGGACTTGTAAAACAGGGGCTTGTTACAGGCGCTTATAACAGGAGTCTTTCACGATGCGTGCTTTACCCGGCAAGCGCTGCGCTAACGATCATTTTTACCGCGGTATTTAGCGTTAAGACGATCCACTTCCGCCGCAGGTTCTTTTTCACGCCAGGCATAAGCCCACCGCAGGAATTTTACCTGCGATGCTTTTAACTGCGTGCTTCGCCTTAAGGGCTGTTAGCGGAAATGCTCAGGGCGCTTTAGCTGCTACTGCCGCCTCGACGGAATCGCTTGTTAAAGCGATCGATTCGACCAGCCGAATCGATTGTTTTCTGCTTACCCGTGTAGAATGGGTGACACTGAGAACAAACTTCGATTGAAATATCGTTACAAATGGTCGATTTTGTTTCGATTACGTTACCGCAACTGCAGGTTGCTTTAATCGACTCGTAATTAGGATGCGTTTCGGCCTTCATCGGGTTTACCTGGCTTTGTGTTCGCGAAAAGGCGCAAATGATACCAGAGAAAACCACAGAAGCAAGCGATCTAGAATGGCCATGACACCGAAATTGAGCACCGATCCAAAGTTCTACAACATTGCCTTGCCGGTTCCGTTGCAGGGCACGTTCGAATACAGTCATCCAACGCCCATTATGGTCGGTCTTCGGGTCAAGGTCCCCTTCTCAGGCCGAGAGTTAATTGGCATTGTTGTCAGCCACTGCGCCAATCCCGCCACCGATCCCAAGAAAATCAAATCGATCATCACAACCATCGATTCGGAACCGGTTCTACCGCAAACCATTTTTGACCTGTGCCTGTGGTCTGCTCAATATTATTTACATCCCATTGGCGAAGTCTTTGCTGCGGCACTACCGGGCAAGATCAAGCAAGGCGCAGGACTTTACGAAACGACGACCGTGCTAGGCCTTGCACCCGCCACGGACAAGGCTGCCGCCGAGGAACGCGTTAATCGTTCACCCAAACAATTGGCGTTGCTGCGCGCCCTCATTGAACGCAAGGCACTCTCCCGACTCGAACTCAATCAAAACCAATACTCGTCTGCCATCATCAAAGCGGTGATCGACAAGGGTTTGGCGCGCTGGCAGGAACGCATCAATGTCAACCCCGTTCAGGCGCCCCATAAGCCACCCGAGGCAGCGATAAACCCAACGGCTCAGCAACAATTGGCAATCGATTCCGTTGATCTTAGCGGGCACAAAACCTATTTGTTGTACGGCGTCACCGGTAGCGGTAAAACGGAGGTTTACTTAAGACTGATCGATCAAGTGCTTGCGACCGGGCGTCAAGCGCTCATCTTGGTGCCAGAGATATCCTTAACCCCTCAAACCTTAACTCGGTTCGAACATCGTTTCGGCAGACCCGTCGTCGCCTTGCACTCGAATCTCACGGACCAAACCCGTAGCGCGCACTGGCGACAAGCTCGCAGCGGTCAAGCGCCGATTATTATCGGCACTCGATCGGCCATCTTTACGCCGCTCGCGCGACCGGGCCTCATTATTGTAGACGAGGAACACGACAGCTCTTATAAGCAGCAAGACGGCTTTCATTACTCCGCCCGAGATCTCGCCTCGGTTCGGGGGGTTGCTGAAAACATCCCGGTGATCCTTGGATCAGCAACCCCATCGCTGGAATCTTTTCACAATGTTGCAACCGGCAAATATACCCAACTATTGCTCGAAACCCGTGCCAATGGCGCCGCCCGGGAGCGCTACGAGATATTCCCAATCCCCGACAACCAAAAGGATGCCTTACCTGACAACCGGTTATTTGACGCCATGGCTGAAACATTAGATCGGGGGGAGCAGGTTTTGGTGATGCGGAACCGACGAGGCTATGCACCGGTTTTATTCTGTTCAAATTGTCGGTGGATCGCCCAGTGCAATGCCTGCGACGCGCGCTTAACCGTTCACCGGCAAGAATCCGGACTCAAATGTCATCATTGCGGACAGCAGCAGGTAATACCCAGTCGCTGCCCCGCCTGCCAACAAAGCAGCCTGCTACCCCTTGGCGATGGCACTCAGCGACTTCAAGAAACCTTTCAGAAACGATTCCCGAATTTCCCAGTGATTCGGATCGACAGCGACAGCACCAAACAGCGAGCGGCCCTCACCCAAATGATCGACACCATTCATCAAGGACAACCGAGCATTCTGCTCGGAACCCAACTAATCGCCAAAGGGCATCACTTTCCAAGCGTGACCCTGGCCATCATCTTAGAAGTCGACCAAGGGTTTTTAAGCGCCGACTTCAGGGCTATTGAAAGAACCGCGCAACTTATTTTACAAACCGGTGGGCGCAGCGGCAGAGAAAACCTACCCGGCCGCGTTTACTTAAGCAGTCGATTACAGGCCTTGCCCGAGCTGCAAGCACTGATCAAAAATGACTACCTTGCCTTCTCCAAAGGCCTGATGACGCAGCGTAAGACTTACCAGCTGCCCCCTTACACTTATCAGGGATTGTTGCGCGCGGATGCTCGAAAACCACACCTGGCCGATCAGTTTCTACGGCGACTGCTTGATCAATATACGGCCCTTGAAGCCGACTGTGAAGTATTAGGACCCACCAGCCCGGTCATGGAACAGCGCGCCGGTTGGTACCGATCACAACTCTTGGTGAATGCAAAAACCCGGCAATCGCGAAATCGCGCCCTGCAACAATTAAGCGAATTACTCACCCGTCATCGAACGCCGACTGTGCGCTGGTCGATCGACGTTGATCCGGTTGATCTTTTTTAGTCATCCGAACAAAGATTGACCAAGAACGTTGTGCAAAGTATTGAGTCATCTTTTAAACTCTTGACATGAACCGAAAATCATCAGCTTCTCACCAACCCGTTAGCCGCTTGTTCAGCTACCTTGCCGGCCTTGTATCCGGGCTCTTCCTCGCCTTTTTATTTTCACTGCTGAGCAGCCAGCAAACGACTGACGCGCCGGTTGCACGCACGCAGCCCATGCCGGCTAAATCGATCGAGCCGAAAGCAGAACGCATTGACTGGTCTTTTTATGACCTCTTTCCAAAGGCAGAGGTTGCAAATGTCGGCGGCTATCAAAGCGCCAAACGCGCGAGCGATCCGAAACCGATTTATCATCTTCAGGCCGGATCTTTCAATGCGCCGCGAGATGCTGATGAACGTCGCGCTGAACTCTTGATGCTCGGTTTAACCGCCTTTATTGAGACCAAGCCCATCAAAGGCGTCACCTGGCATCGGGTCATGATCGGGCCCTTCGAATCCGATACCAACCTGAATCGAGCGCAATCGCTGTTGGCCGCAAACAACTTTGAGTCGATCCCAATTTCAACCAAGCCTTGATTTCTGCCCAGTTCACCACCATCTCATAACCATCGTTGAGGAGCGCCCATGGAGCCGATTAAAGGAACAACTATCTTATGTGTTCGCCGGGGACAAACCGTGGTCATTGGCGGCGATGGTCAGGTCACCCAGGGCGACACGATCATGAAAGGCGATGCTCGCAAAGTCCGGCGCTTGCATCATGGCCAGGTCATTGCGGGCTTTGCGGGCGGGACAGCCGATGCCTTCACGTTGTTCGAACGCTTTGAGGCGCAACTTCAAAAGCACCAAGGCCATCTCGTTCGAGCAGCAGTAGAGCTGGCCAAAGACTGGCGAAGTGACAGAGCGCTGCGCCGACTCGAGGCTTTGCTCATTGTTGCCGACAAGCAGCACTCATTGACCATCACCGGAACCGGTGATGTGATCGAGCCCAGTGATCATATTATGGCGATTGGCTCGGGCGGGCAGTATGCCAAAGCCGCCGCGCTCAGCTTGGTGAAGCATTCTTCGCTCACCGCGGAAGAGATCGTCCGATCGAGTTTAGAAATTGCTGCCGATATTTGCATTTATACCAACACCAACCTGACCATTGAACGGATTGACGGCCAGTAATCAACCAAAAGGATCGCTATGACCAGCATGACCCCACGGGAAATCGTGCATGAATTAGGCAAGCATATCATTGGCCAAGACAGCGCAAAACGCGCTGTGGCGATTGCGCTGCGCAATCGATGGCGGCGCCAACAGTTATCGCCGGAGTTGATGCGAGAGATTTCACCCAAGAACATTCTCATGATTGGCCCCACCGGCGTTGGCAAAACCGAAATCGCAAGAAGACTTGCACGGTTGGCTGAAGCGCCCTTTATTAAAGTGGAAGCAACCAAGTTCACCGAAGTCGGTTACGTCGGCCGAGATGTCGAGTCAATTATCCGGGACCTCACCGAATCGGCCTTTAAAATGCTCCGCGAGCGCCTGATTCAGGAAGCTAAGCCCCGAGCAGAAGATGCCGCAGAAGAACGCATTCTGGATGTATTATTGCCCCCGGCAAGAGCAGGTGATGACGAGGTCAGCAAAGACTCCTCAACCCGGCAACTACTTCGGAAAAAGCTCCGGGAAGGCGCGTTAGATGATAAGGAAATTGAACTCGAGCTGCAGGCACCGAAAGTCGGGGTTGAGATTATGGCCCCACCCGGTATGGAGGAGATGACCAACCAACTTCAAAGCATGTTCTCAAACCTTTCGCCCAACGCCTCAAAACGGCAAAGGATGTCGGTCAAAGCCGCGCTTAAACAACTTCAGGAAGAAGAAGGTGGCCGCCTCATTGACGAAGATCAGCTAAGACAAGCAACCGTTGAGGCGGTAGAACAAACCGGTATCGTTTTTATTGACGAGATCGACAAGATCGCAAAGAGCTCAGCCCACTCAGGCGGCGACGTGTCCAGAGAAGGCGTTCAGCGCGACCTACTGCCGCTAATTGAGGGGTCAAACGTGACAACCAAGTACGGCGTCATTAAAACCGATCACATTCTGTTTATTGCGTCGGGCGCCTTTCATCTCAGTCAGCCATCGGATTTGATTCCGGAAATGCAGGGTCGATTGCCGATTCGCGTGGAACTCTCGCCGTTGAGTATTGATGACTTCCAAAGGATTCTCGAGGAGCCTGACCATTCCATTACCGAGCAATATCAACATTTACTGCAAACTGAAAATGTTAAACTCGTCTTCACGCAAGACGGCATTCGAGAGATCGCAACCATTGCTTGGCAAGTGAACGAGCGCATAGAAAATATCGGCGCCCGAAGACTGCATACCGTGATCGAAAAATTGCTCGAAGACGTGTCGTTTGATGGACCCGAATTTGCCTTTGAAAACGACTCACAGCAGATCACGATCGATGCTGATTTTGTCAAAACGCAATTATCAGACCTTGCTGCTGACGATGATCTCAGCCGCTATATTCTTTAACTCTAAGGATTTTTCTTGCAACCGCTTGAGATCAAAATTCATCGAAAGTCAGCCGTTTTAGAGCTTCGCTATGCGGGCGAACAATTCAACTTGTCTGCCGAATATCTAAGGGTGCATTCGCCGTCAGCCGAGGTTCAAGGCCACGGACCCGGACAATCCGTCCTGCAGACCGGCAAGAAACTGGTTTCTTTTAAAGACGTCATTCCCCAGGGCCATTACGCGATTCGTATCGAATTTTCGGACGGCCATGACTCTGGCATTTTCAGCTGGGATTACCTGTATGGGCTCGCAACCCACCAAGGCGACTACTGGCAAACCTACCTTGACCGATTGAGCGCAGCCAACGCCTCCAGAGAACCTGCGTTTATTGCGCTCAATTAACCCTGGCCGTTTTCTAAGGTGTACAATAATGGCACTTCGTCTAAAGTCTTAACGTCATGTCAGAAGAACAAACACACTTCGGCTTCGAGCAGGTACCTAAATCGGAAAAAGCCGACCGCGTTGCCGACGTTTTTAGGCAGGTTGCTGGCCAATATGACATCATGAATGACGTGATGTCGCTTGGCAGTCACCGACTGATGAAACGGATGGCGGTCGAGATGACCCGGGCAAGAACTGGCGATACGGTACTCGATCTTGCCGGTGGTACAGGGGATCTTTCCATTCTCCTTTCCAAGCGGGTTGGCCCATCAGGCCAAGTGCTGTTGTGCGACATTAATGCAGACATGCTCAGCGTTGGACGAGACCGCCTAATCGATGCGGGTCACTCAAGCTTCATGTTCGTGCAGGGCGATGCCGAGCAACTCCCGCTACCGGACCAAAGCTTAGATGCTGCCATCATCGGCTTTGGCCTTCGTAATGTGACCGACAAAGATAAGGCTTTAAACGCGATGAGAAAGGCCCTCAAACCTGGCGGCCGCATGGTGATTCTTGAGTTTTCTAAATTAACCAATCCTGCGCTTGCGCCTCTCTATCAAAATTTCTCAGGGTTGTGGCCAAAAATCGGCCAATGGATTACGGGGGACGGCAGCCCCTACCAGTACCTGGTGGAATCCATCGCGATGCACCCAGACCAAGAAACCCTCAAGGTCATGCTGCAATCGGCAGGCTTTGTTGGGGTTGGCTATGACAACTTATTGGGTGGCATCGCAGCAATTCATTATGGTGAAGCACCCTTTCAGGCTGCAGCGACGGCTTCACGCCCGTCTTCGAGCCAGAGCCATGAATGAAACCCCTTAGAATCTCGATTGGCGGCCTCTTAAGGCTTGCCCTCGTGGCCAGCAAATATCGCCTCGATCGATTAACGACCTTGGGCTTGCGGCTACCCTTTTGGTTAACGCTGTTATGCCTTCCCCTCCGCCTAAAACCGGCTCCGAGCGATTGCGTTGGCACCGATTTAAAACTGGCGTTGATTGAACTGGGTCCGGCCTTTATCAAACTCGGGCAATTACTCTCAACAAGACGAGACCTGCTGCCTGAAACTGTGGCCAATGAACTCGCAAGCTTGCAGGATCAGGTTCCCGGCATCGATTCAGCCCAAGCGATGGAAACCATCAAGGCTGGGCTTGGCAACCACTTTGCGACGCACTTTCAAGAGATCAACCCAGAACCACTCGCCTCTGCATCAATTGCTCAGGTCCACGAAGGCACGCTGACCGACGGCACTCAGATTATCATCAAAATCAGACGGCCCGGCATTAAAGCCCTTGTCCTCAAGGACCTCACGCTGCTTGAAAGCCTTGCGGCGTTGCTTCATAAAACCCTGCCGGATGCCGGCCGCCTGCATCTGTTTCAGATCGTTCAAGATTATCGCCAGGTCATCCTTGCAGAATTGGACTTTGTGCAAGAGGCCGCCAATGCCATCAAACTTCGGGCGTTCTGGTTACCCCGCGGCAAACTGTATGTCCCGAAGGTTTACACGTTGTTTACCCGTGACAATCTGATTGTGATGGAGCGCGTTCATGGCATCGTGATCAGCGAGCGGGATCAATTAATCGCCGCCAAGGTTAATTTAGAGCGCCTGGCGAATTTGGGGGTTGAGATTTTCTTTACCCAGGTTTTTATCGACAACTTCTTCCACGCTGACATGCATCCAGGCAATATTTTGGTAAATATCACGGATCCTGAAAACCCGACTTATATCGCCTTGGATTGCGCCATCATTGGTGTGCTCACTCAGGACGATCGAAACTACCTAGGCCGCAATCTGATCGCTTTCTTCAACGAAGATTACCGCGATATTGCGGAGGCGCATATCGACAGCGGCTGGGTCCCAGACCACATTAATGCCGATGAATTCGAGGCGGTCATCAAACAGGTTTGCGCGCCGCTTTTTGGCAAGACCATGTCTGAAATCGAATTCGGCAAGCTCTTGATTGCGCTGTTCAGCGCGGCGAGGGATTTTGAAATGGAAATCCAGCCTCAGTTGGTACTCCTCCAAAAAACCCTCCTCAACATCGAAGGGATTGGTCGCCACCTTTACGGCGAGCTCGACCTTTGGTCGACCGCGGCGCCATTCATGCAGCGCTGGCGAGCACAAAAGACAAGCTTTCCAGACCTTTTTGCAGAACTAAAACGCCTGACCCCGGACTTGGTTCAAGCACTGCCAAACCTTCCTAGCAACCTGCTACTTGCCCCCGGGAGGGTCGAGATGATGACCGCGTCCCAAAGGCGGCAGAGCCGAAAGCTCACCGAGCTTCAATTCGCCCTGGCACAACAAAGCCAGCGCCAAAGACAGCAATTCGGCCTCTTGCTCGTGAGTCTCGCCGTGATTGCCCTGATGACAACGCGCAGCTTAGGCGGCGATGGTGCACCTGGACTGACTGCTGCCAGCGTCCTCATTGGCGCTTTCGGGCTCCTTCAACTCATCAAAGGAAAAGGATAAACCGATGACCCCAAGCAACGTCTTATCCGCATTGCGTTTTAATGAAACAGGTCTTATTCCAGCGATTGCGGTCGACCACCAAACCGATGCGGTCTTAATGATGGCGTGGATGAACCCCGAAGCGATTGAACGCAGTATTGAAACAGGCCACGCACATTACTTCTCTCGATCCCGACAAACCTTATGGCACAAGGGCGAGCAATCCGGCCATTTCCAAGAGATCAAAAGCCTGCATCTGGACTGTGACGGCGATGTGCTATTATTAAAAGTGCAGCAAGTGGGCGGTATCGCCTGCCACACCGGCCGCGCGCACTGTTTTTATCGGCAATATATTGATGGCCAGTGGACGGAAACCGACCCAATAATCAAAGATCCCTCGGAGATCTACCCTGATGTCTGACACCCTTTTGGAATTATTCGAGGTCATCACCTCAAGACGCAGCGCCGACCCTAAACACTCGTACGTTGCAAGCTTGCACCAAGCCGGGCTCGATAAGATTTTGGAGAAGGTCGGCGAAGAGAGTCTTGAACTGATTCTGGCGGCAAAAAACCAAGTGCCCGATGCAACAACCGAACGCCTGGTCTCAGAAATGGCCGATCTTTGGTTTCACACGCTGGTTTTACTGGCGCATAATGACCTCACACCCGAGGCTGTATTGACCGAACTAAAACGCCGAGAAGGCACCTCTGGCATCGAGGAAAAGAATTCTCGACCCTTAACGAGCGCGGAGTAACCTATGCCTGGACCAACAGAACTGATCATCATTCTCGTCATTTTGCTTGTGGTTTTTGGGACAAAAAAACTGAAAAACATGGGTACTGATCTCGGCTCAGCAATCAAAGGCTTCAAGAACGCCGTATCAGATGAAGACAAACCAGCCGCCACCGAGACCACAGAATTGGACCCGGATGCGACGGATAAAGAAAAGCCTTAACGCATGTTTGACATTGGCTTTCCGGAATTACTAATCATCGGCATTGTGAGTCTCATCGTCATTGGCCCCGAACAGCTGCCTGCAACGATTCGATCTATCGCCCTTTGGATTGGCCGATTCAAGAAAGGGTTCAGTGACCTCCGGTCAGAAATCGAACGCGGCATCGGCGCAGACGAAATCAAGCAGCAGCTCCACAACGAAGCCATTCTGAAGGAAATCGAAAAATCAAAAGCTGCCATTGCTCAAACATCCCGAGACGCCGCAGCGTTTGCGGCGGAACAAACCGCAGCGCTTCGCCAGACCACCAATGTAACTCAGAGCCAGCGGGCACCCGATGACCGATCCGAGTGATCCGCAGGAGGTTGCCAAGGGTCAGCCCTTAATCGAACACCTCATAGAACTACGAAGCCGGTTGTTAAAAATTGCAGGCTTTATCTTCATCGTTTTTGTACCCCTGTTTTTTTTCGCCAACGATATTTACAGCTACGTCTCATCCCCCTTGCGCGCCTTCCTGCCGGAGGGCGCGACCATGATTGCAACCGAAGTGGCATCGCCCTTTTTAACGCCCTTCAAGCTCGCCCTGGTATTGGCTATTTTTATGGCCATTCCGTTCATACTTCATCAGATCTGGGCTTTTGTTGCGCCCGGACTCTATGCCAGTGAAAAGCGGCTCGCGGGGCCCTTGCTCGCATCCAGCATTGTCCTGTTCTACGCCGGCATGGCCTTTGCTTATTTTGTCGTGTTCCCGCTCATTTTTGCCTTTTTTACCAGCATCGCGCCGGAAGGGGTCACGATCATGACCGACATCAATCAATATCTCGATTTCGTTCTGAAGCTATTTTTTGCGTTTGGTATCGCGTTTGAGATTCCGATCGCAACCCTTTTGCTGATATGGTCAGGCGCGACCACCACCGAAAAACTCAAAGAGAAACGAGCCTTTGTGATTGTCGGGTGCTTTATTGTGGGTATGTTGCTGACGCCACCGGACGTTGTGTCTCAAGTTTTATTGGCCATCCCCATGTGGCTCTTATTCGAGGCCGGCATCATTTTCGGCGATCTCTTGGTCGCCAAAGACCCACCATCGCCATCCTAAGAAGGCCTAAAGGCAGGGCCGCTACTCCGCGGACAGTAAAAAAGTGACCGGCCCGTCATTGGTCAGACTGACTTGCATATCTGCACCAAACCGACCGGTTGCAACGGGCTGCACTAAGGCGGCTTCGCGCACAAAGAACTCAAAAAGCACCTCGGCATCAGCCGGCGGCATGGCCGAGGAGAAAGAGGGCCTCAGGCCTTTTTGGGTATCTGCCGCGAGGGTGAACTGCGAAACGATTAAAAGCCTGCCCCCCACTTGGCCCACGTCTAAATTCATATGCCCCGCAGCATCGTTGAAGATGCGATACCGTAGGATCTTGTTCAACAACTTTTGAGCGACGGCTTGGGTGTCTGATTTATCCAAACCTAGAAACACCAACAGCCCGCGTTCAATTTCACCCACGGTTGCCCCTGCAACGGTGACCGATGCAGCGCTGACCCGCTGAATCAGCGCTTTCATAGCCCGCCTTCGGGGCCCGCATCCAAGCGCTGAGCAAGCGCTTTGGTCGCCCGCAGCAGTGCATCGATCATCGCCGGCTCGGTCGCTGAATGGCCGGCCTCTCTAACAATCATGACCTCACTGCCTGGCCAATGTTCATGCAAGGCGTGCGCAGCAGCCATTGGCGTGAGCACATCAAAACGACCTTGGACAATAATACCTGGAATGTCTTTTAGTTGACCGGCTTGCGCTAAGATTTGGTTCGGCTCGAGGAAACACCCGTTGATCATGTAATGGGTGCCAATGCGGCATCGAGTGAGCGCTCTTTGAGGCGCTGCATAATGGTTGAGCAGCCGGGCATTGGGATGCAGATTCGAACAATGCGCCTCCCAAACCGACCAAGCCTTGGCAGCCGTCATCCGGACTAAATCATTACCGGACGTCATAAGCTCATGATAACTTTCACAGGGCGTCGCCTGATCTAAGTCTAAAATGGGCGCGATGAAGTCCGCCCAATATTCCGGAAAAAAGGCCTTGGCGCCCTCTTTGTAAATCCAATCGATGTCTGCCGGTCGTCCTAGGAAAACCCCGCGCAGAATGAGCCCAAGGACTTGCTTGGGATCGTGTTCGGCGTATGCCAGCGCGAGGGTGCTCCCCCAGCCGCCGCCGAAGACCACCCAAGCCCGGATCTTGAGCAGATCGCGAACCTGCTCAAGGTCGCCAATCAGATTTTGAAGGGTATTGCCTTCGATCTCTCCTTGCGGTGTAGACCGACCCGAACCCCGTTGGTCAACAAGAATAATGCGATAAACCGCTGGGTCAAAGAATCGGCGACTATCAAACTCGCAGCCGCTGCCGGGTCCGCCGTGAAGAAATATAACCGGCAGCCCCGTCTCATTGCCACTCTCATCCACATACAGATTATGCCCAGCATCGACCTGAACACGATGTCGCGCATACGGCTTTATTTCCGGGAACAGTGGCTGCATGTTTTAATCGACTTTAGTCCGAGAGGCGCGTTTTCGCTCATTTTCAGTGAGCAGTTTCTTTCGAAGCCGAATATGCTTCGGCGTAATCTCAACAAGCTCATCATCATCGATAAATTCAACCGCCTGCTCGAGCGTAAACTTCACCGGCGGCGTCAGCACAATATTTTCATCCGTGCCCGAGGCCCGAACGTTGGTCAACTGCTTGCCTTTAATCGGGTTAACCGGCAAGTCGTTACCTCGGGTATGAATGCCAATAATCATGCCTTCGTAAATCGCCTCATTCGGGTTAATAAAGAGTCGGCCCCGGGGCTGCAGGTTAAACAAGCTAAAGCCCAAACTCTTGCCGCTCACCATCGAGACCAAGACGCCGTTACGTCTTGAATTAATATCTTCGCCTGAACGCAACCCGTAGTGAGAGAAAACACTACTGATGATACCGCCGCCGGAGGTCAGGGTCATGAATTCCGACCGAAAGCCTATTAAACCGCGCGTTGGGATCACAAAGTCGAGTCGAACCCTGCCCTTTGAATCCGGAACCATATTGCTCAGGTTCCCTTTTCGTGTGCCAATCACTTCCATGATGGCGCCTTGATGCACCTGCTCACAATCAATACTGAGATTTTCGAAGGGCTCATGAATCGCGCCATCAACCTCTTTCAGAATGACTTCCGGGCGAGACACCCCGAGTTCATAGCCTTCCCGGCGCATGGTTTCAATGAGCACCCCCAAATGAAGCTCACCGCGACCAGAAACCACAAACTTATCCGCCGTATCGCCTGGGGTCACTCGCAAAGCCACGTTATATTGCAACTCGAGCGCTAATCGATCTTTTAAATTGCGACTGGTCACAAACTTGCCATCTTGACCGGAAAAAGGCGAGGTGTTGACTTGAAAGGTCATCGAAATGGTCGGTTCATCGACCACGAGCGCCGGCAGCGCGTCCGGTTGATCGACTTGACACAGCGTATCTGAAATCTTCAAGCCATCGATGCCGCAAACACAGACGATATCGCCCGCACTGGCCGACTCGATTTCAACACGGCTCAACCCGGAAAAGCCCATCACCTGAAGAATTCGGCCCTTTTTGATTTGCCCTTCGGCATTGACCACCGAAACACTCTGACCCTTACGAATCTCCCCCCTGGTAATGCGGCCAAGGCCGATAAGTCCGACATAACTGTTGTAGTCCAAAGCACTAATTTGCATCTGCAGCGGACCGTTTTCTTCGACCTTTGGTGGCGGCACCTGATCAACAATCAGATCGAGTAGATAGCTCAAGTCCGAACCCAATTCATCTCGATTCGGACCCGCAACACCTTGCATCGCAGAACCCACAACGACCGGAAAGTCGAGCTGCTCTTCGGTTGCGCCCAATTGATCGAACAATTCAAAGACCTCATCAACCACCCAGTCTGGGCGAGCGCCCTCGCGATCAATTTTATTGACCATCAGAATCGGATTTAGTTTGTTTTCGAAGGCTTTTCGCGTCACAAACCGCGTTTGCGGCATCGGGCCTTCCACAGCGTCAACGAGTAACAAGACCGAGTCGACCATGCTCAAGATACGCTCAACCTCCCCGCCAAAATCAGCGTGTCCTGGGGTATCGACAATATTGATGCGAACGCCGCGCCAATCTAACGCGGTATTTTTCGCTAAGATGGTAATGCCGCGTTCTTTTTCCAGATCATTAGAGTCCATCAACCGCTCGCCGCTTTCATCACCTCGCTGCAGCGCGCCGGCTTGCGATAGCAACTTGTCGATCAAGGTTGTTTTTCCATGGTCAACGTGCGCTATGATAGCGACATTCCGTAGATTCTGAGACATAAAGTGAGATCCGAAAGGGCATAACCGCCGAAGGAGCGGGATTATACTGAAATCCGCCCCCGGTGCGAGGATTCTAAACAACTAGAAAATCAAGGCCCTTCAAAGGATTGGTCGTTGGCATCCAAGACGGGTGATTTTATAAAATTCTGAAGGCAAGAACACGTGCAAAGAATCCATGACGCGCTGACGACAACAGGCGCTTTATTTTGGTGCGAACAAGCCATTTAACGCTCTATTTTGGTGCATTCCGGCCGCCGCTTTACATCAGAATTAAATAAAAATTATATTTATCAAACACTTAACGCCTTGCCGCTCATGGCATAGTCTTTGCTTTTTCTTACCCGAGCAAAGCCGAGTATTGAGGCTTTACCGTTTACAACCCGCGAAGGGTGTGGCTAGCGACGTTGCCAGCGCAGGATCTTCGTTACAAACCTAGGAGATAACTCAACGATGAAGGCAAAACTAGAATATATTTGGCTCGACGGCTATGAGCCCACTCAAAGCTTGCGCAGCAAGACCATGGTCCGATCTGATTTCTCGGGCAAGCTCGAAGATTGCCCAATGTGGGTATTCGACGGCAGCTCAACCGAACAAGCTGAGGGCGGTAACTCAGACTGCCTGCTCAAACCCGTTGCCATCATCCCCGATCCAGATCGCAACAATGGCTATCTTGTGATGACTGAAGTCCTCAACCCCGACGGCTCCGCCCATGTCTCCAATGGTCGGGCAACCATCGATGATGATGACGATGATTTTTGGTTCGGTTTTGAGCAAGAATACTTCTTGTGGGATATCGATACCGATTTACCCCCTGGCTTCCCTCGTGGTGGATTTCCTGGACCCCAAGGGCCTTACTACTGCAGCGTCGGCGCCAATAATACGTTCGGCCGAGACTGCGTTGAAGAACACCTAGACCTCTGCTTAGAGGCGGGTCTCAACGTTGAAGGTATTAATGCCGAAGTCGCAACTGGCCAATGGGAATTCCAAATTTTTGCGAAGGGCGCGCATGATGCTGGCGATCAAATATGGCTGGCCCGCTATCTACTTGAACGTACCGGTGAGAAGTACGGCTACGCTATTAATTATCACCCCAAGCCCCTTGGCGACACCGACTGGAACGGCTCTGGCATGCATGCCAACTTCTCCAATGCCGCCATGCGAGATTTGGGTGACGAAGCCGTTTTCACCAAAATTTGTGAAAATTTTGGCCGTCACATCGAGCGTCACATGAGCGTTTATGGTGCTTACAATAACCAGCGGTTAACGGGCAAGCATGAAACCCAATCCATTGACCAATTCAGCTATGGCGTCTCTGATCGTGGTGCGAGCATTCGCATCCCGGTTAGCACCGTGGTTGATGGCTGGAAAGGCCGATTAGAAGACCGCAGAACCGCCTCCAACGCGGACCCTTATAAGGTTGCCGCGGCAATCATTAAGACCAGCAAAGAAGCGCTGAGCTGATCCAAACGCTCGGGCACCCCGGCCTCGGGGTACCCGAGCCCTTTAGCCTACCTAGCGCCAAACAAGCCCATCAGGGTTACCCACACGCCCCGCCTATTCAATCGATGCGAGCCCGCGATGCCACTCGCCTTTTTTTTAAGGTCAATCCCCACTTTTCAGATTGATGATGTTTTCCGAGGCCAACACGTAACGCTTAGCGCAGGGCATCTCTGATCGCTAAAGGCTTGGCAAAACGCCCAAATCGCTCAGGGCTCTTCATCCCGCTAAAGGCTTCTTAACCCGCTAAAGGCTTCTTAACCCGCTAAAGGCTTCTTAACCCGCTAAAGGCTTCTTCTCCCGCTTAGGGCTTCTTCTCCCGCTAAGGGCTCTTTCATCCCGCTAAGGGCTTCTCCCGCTAAGGGCTTCTTCTCCCGCTAAGGGCTTCTCCCATTCGGGGTGACCCGCCTAATTAAGTTACAGCCGGTCTGCGAGCCACCGACCAACGCGACCCGCGTTCATCTTTGAAACCATATCAAGGCTTCAACAGACACTTCCCTTCGAGCTGGTTTTTTTCTTGACTGGTTTTTTTCTTGACTGGCTTTTTTCTTGACTGGCTTTACGCCACCATATTTTATACTGTTTAAGCCTTCACCCCTCGAACAGCACTATGACCAGTCCAACCCTCAAAATTTTATTCGCCGCCCTGCTGCTCGCAACAGCGGGACTAACCGCCGCCCAGCAGCAGGCTGATCCCGTCTATAGGTTGCACTTGGTGTCGAGCTTGGGTGAGCCAAGAGTTCAGGCCATTGCTGGCCAGCTGCCTTTCAACGTCCAGGTCAAACCAAGACTCGCAAAAAACCACACCCTCAACATCGAAACCGAGGATGGTCAAATCAGCGCGGCCGCACAGCCGGGGGAAACCATCGTTCAGGATGTCCCGCGCGGACTTCACACCTTCTATTTGGTTGTGAAAGAGCTAAAAACCGGTCAAGAGATCAATCGATCAGCGCCAATCAACCTCGATGTTCGGCGCTACATTGCGCGCCCATAACATTGAGCGCACCAATTTGGTGCGGTAGACTCAAACCCACACACGAACCACACGCTCAAACGGGGTGTTCGGCGCATTGTCAAATTGGTGCGGATCTTGCTTCTAAGACCACATGAATCAGACTTCTCAGCAATCATCACAACAATACCGGCAACTTATGGATCAAACCGCCATCGATAACTTGACCACGGCCGTCTTGCTGCTCGATCGAAACCTTAATCTGATTCGAATCAATCAGTCCGCCGAGAGCCTGTTCGAACTGTCAGAAAAGAGGGCGCTGGAGAAACCCCTATCCTTTAACGTGCCTGGCTGGCTCAAATTCGAGCCTCTGTTGCGTGAAGCACTTAAAAACAATCAACTCTATACCCAAAGACAAGCTCAGATAGAACTGCTTGGAGGCGGACACATTACCGTTGACCTCACCGTCTCGCCACTACCGGAACCCGGAGAAGCTGGCCTGCTCATTGAGGTCATCGCGCTGGATCGATATCTTCGAATCGATCGGGACAACCTCAACCGAGAACACCAAGAAGGCACCCAGCAGATGATTCGGGGGCTCGCCCATGAAATCAAAAATCCGTTAGGCGGCATTCGAGGCTCGGCACAACTGCTGCACGAAGAACTGGTCTCAGGCGAACTCAAAGAATATACCGCCATCATTATCGAGGAGACCGATCGACTAAAAACGCTGGTGGATCGATTACTTGGCCCGAACAAACCGTCGGAGTTTAAACCCGGCAACATCCACGAAATTCTTGAACGGGCGCGGAAACTGATTGAACTCGAAACGCAAACCACGCTCACGATTAATCGAGATTATGATCCTTCGATTCCCGAAACCCTGATGGACCCCGACCTAATCTTCCAAGCGATCCTCAATATCATTCGCAATGCGATGCAATCGCTTGAGAAAACTACGAACGCGACGATTAAATTGGTTACCCGTACAGAACGTCAATTCACCATTGCATCGGTGAGGCATCGCAATGTTTTAAAGGTAGACATCATCGACAACGGGCCAGGCATCCCGGCCGCACTTCGGGACAACCTCTTTATGCCGATGATCACTGGCCGCCCAGACGGCACCGGACTCGGCCTCAGCGTCGCCCACGCCATCGTCCATCGTCACAAGGGCGTCCTTGAGTTCAACTCAGATCGAGGGCGAACCCAATTTAGCTTGATCATTCCTTTGGAGGTTGCCCGATCATGACTGCAATGAATCGAGTCTGGGTCGCAGATGATGAAAAATCAATTCGGTGGGTCCTCGACAAAGCGCTCAGCAAAGAAGGTTTAGATGTGACTTGCTTCAATTCAGCAGAAGCACTCCTTGAAACCTTTAAGACCGAAAAACCCGAAGTAATTATCAGCGATATCCGCATGCACGGCATGGATGGCCTGGCGTTGCTTGCCGAGATCAAACAAACGTGTCCTGACTTACCCGTTATCATCATGACCGCGCATTCGGATTTGGACAGCGCTGTGTCTTCAATTCAGGGTGGCGCGTTCGAATATATCCCCAAACCTTTTGAAGTGGACGAGGCGGTTTCCGTCGTGAAACGGGCTTTGGCCAATCTTCCGGACCGAAATCACAACCCGACCCAACAGGACGATGACCCAACCAATGAGATGATCGGCAAAGCGCCGGCAATGCAGGAGGTCTTTAGAGCCATCGGGCGATTGTCCAGATCCCACGTCACGGTCTTGATTAACGGCCAGTCCGGCACCGGTAAAGAGCTCGTGGCGCACGCCCTACATCGCCATAGCCCAAGACGAGAGTTCCCCTTTGTGGCCCTGAACATGGCCGCCATCCCCAAAGACCTCATTGAATCAGAACTCTTCGGGCACGAAAAGGGCGCCTTTACTGGCGCCAATCAAGTTCGAATCGGTCGTTTTGAGCAAGCCAATGGCGGGACCCTCTTCCTGGATGAAATCGGGGATATGCCCGCAGAAACCCAAACCCGGCTATTACGCGTTTTATCCGACGGCAAATTTTACCGGGTTGGCGGCCATGAACCCAGAACCGCCAATGTCCGAATTATTGCGGCAACCCATCAGAACCTGCAATCGCTGGTGGCGGAGAATCGCTTTAGAGAGGATTTATTTCATCGACTGAACGTGATCCGGCTTCATCTCCCGAATTTAGCAGATCGACGCGAGGACATTCCGCTCCTGCTCGCGCACTTCCTAAAGACCGCGGGCCAAGAGCTCGACGAAGAAAGCAAAATCATGCTGCCAGAAACCTTGCGTTATCTGTGCAGCCTGCCTTGGCCTGGCAACGTGAGGCAACTGGAAAATTTTTGCCGCTGGATTACCGTCATGGCAACTGGCCGAGACGTCCATCTCAGCGATTTACCACCCGAACTTCGGCATCCCGAGGCCGAGACCGAAACCAGCGCAACCGATCAATGGCATCATCTACTGGGCCGGTGGGCTGAAAGCCGATTGCTGGCGAATGATTTAGGAGAAGCCGGCCTGCTGGGCGAGGCGCTACCGTTATTTGAGCGCGTCATGATTGATGCGAGCCTCTCCCATACTTCAGGCCGAAAACGCGATGCCTCGATGCTGCTTGGCTGGGGAAGAAACACCCTAACTCGAAAAATGCAGGAGCTCGATATGGACAGCACCGGTTCAGACGACTGACCATCAGACCGCTTAACAAGGCCCAAAAAAATGCTGAACGTCGTGCTCTTTGAGCCTGAGATCCCCCCAAACACTGGCAACATTATGCGGTTATGCGCCAATACCGGCGCGCGTCTGCACCTGGTTGAGCCCTTAGGGTTTACCTTGGAAGAAAAGCTATTGCGGCGAGCCGCGCTTGATTATCGCGATTTTGCAAGCGTTGAAGTGCATCCAAACTTTCAATCCCTAAAAGCAGGCGCGGGCCAGGCCCGGTTCATTGCCGTCAGCACCAAGGCAACAATCCGGTATGACCAATTTCAGTTCGAGGACAATGACTTTTTAACCTTTGGCCCAGAAACCCGAGGCTTACCAGAAGCCTTATTGTTCTCTGACGCGTTTGCGGCATCGATCACCATCCCAATGCGCCCGGATAGTCGCTCCATCAATCTCTCTAATGCCGCGGCCATTGTCTTGTTCGAGGCTTTTCGTCAGCAGGATTTCGCCAGCTTTCATTGAACTGAAGCGGTCTCTCGTTCGCGCGCCAATTTGGCCTGCTCGTAGAGGGCATCGAAGTTAACCGGCGCCAACATCAGCGGCGGGAAACTGCCTTTTACGATCAGAGAATCGATATTCTCACGGGCATAGGGGAATAAAATATTCGGACAGAAGCTCGCCAACATGTGATCTTTTGCCGCTTCATCCAAACCATCGATCACGAAGATCCCGGCCTGCTGAACTTCCGCTAAATATAGGGTCTTGTCGGATTCATCCTTCGCGGTCAGCGTTAATGACAGGATGACTTCCCACAGACCTGCCTCGATCGCAACATGACGCGCATTGAGGTCGAGATTGACCGACGGCTTCGGCGCTGACCGAAAGCTCGCTGGCGAGCTTGGCGACTCAAACGACACGTCTTTCAGATAAATACGCTGGATGGCAAACTTCGGCTGTTGATCCGCTGCAGCGGTTGACTCACTCATAATGCTCTCCTAATAGTTCATCAAGCAGACCTTCTCGCTCGAGTTGATAGAGCTCATCACAGCCCCCGATATGTTTTTCCCCGATCCAAATCTGAGGTACTGTGTGCGACCCAGCCCGGGCCGTCATGAGACGGCGTTCGGCCTGATCAACATCGACCGGAATTTCCGAATATTCAATTTTCTTAGCGTCCAGTAGCATTTTGGCCCGAATGCAAAAGGGACAAAATCGAGTCGTATAGAGGGATACTTGGGCCATCATTGATCTCCGCCGCCAAGGTTCCGGCGTTATTTAATCACTGGGAGACCGGCGCCGACCCATTCGGTCATCCCGCCGGAAAGTCTTTTCATGTCTGCGAAACCTGCTTTGATCAGCTTGCTGCCAATCGCGCTTGAGTGTTGTCCTATCTTGCAGACCAAGATCACGGGCCGATCCTTATACGTATTCAGTTCGTCCCCTCGGGACGCGTAGCTGGTATAGGGGAAACTAACGGCGCCGGCAATATGACCCGTCGTGTACTCGTTTTTGTCTCGAAGGTCGATGACCACTGCATTACCTTTATTCACCAGGCGCACAAGAGTTTGAGCCGTGATCGATTCACCCCCCTTTTTACGTTCGGTAATAATGAGTGCAACCACCAGGGTAAAAAACAGTCCCACGAGCACAGGATGTTGACTAATAAATTCTATGACTTGCTGCAAAACAACCCGATCCCTTTTTCGACAGGCCCTGATTATACACCTTGGACCCGGGAGGCACTAACCTCCTGCTATATTTATCGCCCAGCCAATAACCGCTAAACTGTTGAACGACCAATCTTGCTCGTTCAACGAAGGCACGCCCATGCAAGCTGCAACCACTTTGATCATCCTGGACGGCTTTGGCCATCGAGAAGAATCCGACGCCAACGCCATAGCACTCGCCAATACCCCATTTCTGGATGCCCTGTATCGAGACGCACCGAACAGCCTTGTTTCTGGCTCAGGCCTCGATGTGGGTCTACCCGAGGGTCAAATGGGCAATTCCGAAGTGGGGCACATGAATTTGGGCGCCGGCCGGGTGGTTCATCAAGAGTTCACTCGAATCAATGAAGCCATCCAGAATCAAAGCTTTTTTGACAACCCCGTTTTGAACGAAGGTTTCACCAGCCTTGCCCAGTCCGGCCGAACGCTGCACATTCTGGGCCTGCTGTCACCGGGCGGCGTTCATAGCCATGAGGATCAGATTCACGCGGCCATCCGTTCCGCTCATCAACAAGGGGTCAAGCAGATACGGGTGCACGCCTTCTTAGATGGGCGGGACGTCCCTCCGAAATCCGCTAGGGCCAGCCTTGAAAAAATAACGGCCTGTCTCGAAACATTGGCGGTTGGTCAAGTTGCCTCCATTACGGGCCGATATTTCGCGATGGATCGAGACAACCGATGGGATCGCGTGCGCAAGGCCTATGACGTTATTTGCTCAGCCAGCGCTCAGTGGACTTTTGAAACCCCACTGGCGGCACTCGAGGCCGCTTATGATCGCGGAGAAACCGACGAGTTCGTGCAGCCGTCGGCGATCGCTGGGGATCTGAGCCCCTGCAGGGTCGAAGACGGCGACCAAATTCTGTTTATGAATTTCAGAGCCGATCGCGCGCGCGAACTCACCGAGGCCTTCGTTGCGACAACCTTTACCGGCTTTGCCCGATCGAAAACCCCGAGCCTCGCGCGGTTTACAACCTTGACCCAATACTCGCAGAGCCTGCCCGTACCCTGCGCGTTTCCACCCGCAACCATCCACAATAGTCTCGGTGAACACCTCTCGCAGCTTGGTTTCAAACAATTACGAATTGCTGAGACTGAAAAATATGCCCATGTCACGTTCTTCTTCTCCTGCGGTCGTGAGCGGCCCTACCCCTTAGAGGACCGAATATTAGTGCCCTCGCCGGATGTCGCAACCTATGATCTAGCGCCCAGCATGAGCGCGCCAGAAGTCACCCGCCGCCTGTGTGAGGCCATTACCCAAGGCGATTACAAACTGATTGTTTGCAACTTCGCCAACGGCGATATGGTGGGGCATACCGGCAATCTCAGCGCAGCGATTCAAGCCGTTGAGGCTCTAGATCAGTGTCTCAGCAAGGTCGTCGCCGCGTCACGTTCGGCAGGTGGTCAAATCCTGATCACAGCCGATCATGGCAACTGCGAACAAATGACCGATAACGCCTCAGGTCAACCCCACACCGCCCACACCTGCGAGCAAGTCCCGCTCATCTATGTCGGCCCGCGCACTGTGAACATCCGGCCTGGCGGGGTGCTGAGCGACCTTGCCCCAACCCTTCTTGATCTCATGGACCTGCCGACCCCCAAAGAAATGACCGGCCAATCACTTGTTCAGATCGATCAAGCGGATAAGGCGCTCAGG
>Ga0209091_10000485_pt1 | contig 37975 bp, 38 predicted proteins | sample ArcticOcean_MG_C_6_FD_187438 | JGI IMG/M metagenome (GOLD analysis project Ga0209091, IMG submission 187438) | Marine microbial communities from western Arctic Ocean - ArcticOcean_MG_CB8_128 (SPAdes) (version 2) | ecosystem: Environmental > Aquatic > Marine > Oceanic | place: Arctic Ocean...
ATATAAAAGCTCTTAAGTAGCTTACTATATTTTATTAATATGAAAGTTAGCGCGTTTACATTTATTAAAAATGGCCAGATATTGGGTTATCCATTTTTACAATCAATTAAATCTATTCTTCCAATTGTTGATGAATTTGTTATTAATGTCGGAAATAGTGAAGACGAAACCTTAACACTTATTCGCTCTATTAATGATAAAAAAATTCGAGTAATTGAGTCAAAATGGAATGATTCAATGCAAGATAGGGGATATGTGTATGGGCAGCAAAAAATGATTGCACAGTTTAATTGCACTGGTGAATGGGCTTTTTATGTTGAAGGAGATGAAGTTTATCATGAAGATGATTTAGAGCAAATTAGTAACTCAATGAAAATGCATTTGAATGACTCAAATGTTGAGGCTCTTGTTTTTGATTTTAATCATTTCTATGGCAATGCTAATAGCTTACTTCATTCTCCTGGATGGTACCGCTCTGAAGCAAGAATTATTAAAAACTCAATAAGATCTTACGCTCCAGATGGTCTTTTTTGGCTTGTATTAGAGTCTAATAAAAAAGGTAGATATCCAAAAGCTAAGCATACTGGAGTGACTTGTTATCATTATGGCTGGGTAAGAAGTGAAGATCAGATGAACCTTAAGAGTAGTAAGGTTCAAAAATACTGGGGGAGCGAGCACGTTGAAGTTGACTATACCCAAATGGACCAATTAATTATTCAAGAATTTAAGGGGACACATCCAAAAATTATTCAAGGTTGGATTCCTAAAGATGTTGGTCTTTATAAGGCAGATAGTTCTTATAAAGCAACTCGAAAGCAAAAAAAACACCGATTAATGATTAAGTTAGAGAAATTTTTTGGTTTAGAATTAAGCAAAAAACATTATAAGCTAGTGTGATGAAAATTTTAATTGAACTACCGACTTGGCTTGGTGATGCAGTAATGGTTACTCCAGCAATTGAGAACCTTATTAAGCATTTGGGCGATGTTGAAATTACTTTTCTTGGTTCACTTATGTCAATTGATATTTTGAAGAATCATCCAAAAGTAATTAAAACTTATGTTATAGATAAAAATTTTTTTCATCTGCATAAAATTTTAAGAGATTTAGAAGATTTTGATGTTTTTATTTCCTTTAGAAGTTCATTGCGAACAACAGTTATTAAATTCTTTATTTCATCTAAAAATAAGTATCAATTTAACAAAAAAAAATATAAAAAAGGCCATCAGGTAGAAAAATATAACGACTTTATTAATGATAGTTTGAAAATTAATACTATTGCAAGTAGATTGGTATTACATGTTGAAAAAAAGAGCATTAATAAAAAAAATAGACTTCTAGGAATAAGTCCAGGTGCTACTTATGGAAGCTCAAAAAGGTGGTATCCAAAAAAATTTGCTGAGGTAGCGACAAGTTTATCTAGCCAGTATGATATTATTATTTTTGGAGGGCCTGGAGAGAAGGGTATTGCTAAAGATATCGAACAGTATTTAATAAAAAATGGAATAAGTAATTATAAAAATCTAGCTGCTAAAATAACTATTAAAGAATTAGTTTCTAAAATTGCTAACCTTGATTTGTTTATTACCGGTGATAGTGGACCAATGCATTTAGCTGCAGCTTTACAAATCCCAACGGTGGCAATTTTTGGCCCAACTATGGATATTGAAACTTCACAATGGATGAATAATAAGAGTTCGATAGTAAAAAAGAATTTAGAGTGTCAGCCATGCATGAAGAGAGTTTGCCCACTTAAACACCATAATTGTATGAAGTTGGTTGAGGCATCAGATGTATTAAAAGCAGTTAAGAGCTTAAGTTAGTTCTTAAATTCTTCGTCAATTAAGTGACAAATTGTATGACCAATAACGATGTGCATCTCTTGAATTCGAGGAGTGTCTTCAGAAGATACAACTAGGTTGTTATCACAAATCTTATTCATTCCCCCTCCATCTTGACCACTAAATCCAATAGTATGGCAGTTTAATTCAGATGCTCGCTTTAAGGCATTAATAACATTTTCACTTCTACCACTAGTACTTATGCCAATTGCCACATCACCCTTATTTGCTAGAGCCTCAACTTGGCGAGCGAATATATATTTATAACCAAAATCGTTACCAATTGATGTAAGAACAGATGTATCAGTAGAGAGGGCAATTGCCGACAAACCTTTGCGATTAGTTTTATATCTTCCTACAAGTTCAGCAGCTATATGTTGTGCATCGGATGCACTACCACCATTTCCAAATATCAAAATTTTCCCACCACCTTTAAGGCAGTTAATACAAATCTGAGCTACAGAAACAACTTGATCTGTTAATTTATAAAGTAAATTGGAGATTTTTATGTGTTCATCAAATTCATTTTGAATGGTATCTTTCATTTATTTTTTATCCTTGCAATAGTGTTTGTTGTGCTTTTTCCATTAACAAAATTTATTAGTTTTAATTCTTTAGCAATATCTTGTCCAACAACTTCTTTTCCTTCATAATCAGAGCCTTTAGTAAGAATATCTGGTTGTATAAGAGTGATTAAATCAATTGGCGTATCTTCATCAAATATTACTACATAGTCAATAACTTCAAGTGATGCAAGTATATATGCACGATCATATTGATGATTTATTGGACGTTTTTCTCCTTTTAATCTTCGAACTGAGGCATCTGAGTTGAGGCCTAAAATTAATATGTCACCAAGGCTTTTAGCTATTTCTAAGTATTTTATATGGCCAATATGGAGAATATCAAAACATCCATTAGTAAATACTATTTTTTTATTTTTATTTTTTAGAGCGATAATAATAGACGATATTTCATCCCAAGTTTTAATATGATTATCACTAGTAGATTGGTTTAGGCTTGACTCATACTCAATTATTTCATTCATTGTTGCAGTTGCTGATCCAATTTTTCCAACAACAACGCCTGATGCTAGGTTAGCAAATTTGACAGCTGAGTCAATATCATTATTACAAGATAATGCAAAACCTAAAGACGCAAGCACAGTATCTCCAGCTCCAGTAACATCAAATACTTCTCGAGCAAGCGTAGGGTGTATTCGTAATTCTTTATCAAAAATAGCCACACCTTCCTCACTTAAAGTAATAAGTGAATATGTCAAGTCACATTGATCTTTAAGAGTTGTTATAGTTCTTGTAAGGCTTTCCAAATCTTGGATCGAAATATTTGTCGCTTGGCTAGCCTCCTTTTTGTTAGGAGTTAGAAGATAAGCGCCTTTATATTTTGAATAATCTGGCCCTTTTGGATCTACTAATATTTTCTTATTATTTTCATTGGCAATAGTAATAAATGATTGAGTTAGATCAAAAGTTAAAACACCTTTGCCATAATCTGAAAGAAGGATAACATCATAATTATGAACAATTTTTTCATAAACCTTGAGAATGGCAATTTGTGATTTACTATTAATTTCTTCAGTACTTTCAAGGTCATAACGAGCTACTTGTTGTTGCGCAGAAATAACTCTGCTTTTTTTACTTGTAATTCGATCTTTTTGAATAACTAAGTATTGAGTATCTATACTAATTTCAGTTAGTAATTCTTTTAGTTCTTCTGATGCTGAACACTCACCAATCACACTGATGACATCTACTTCAGCTCCCAGTGCATTTAGGTTATTAATTACATTGCCTGCCCCACCAAGTAATATGCTTTTACTATCAATATTAACTACTGGCACAGGTGCTTCTGGGGATATACGTTCAGAGGAGCCCCAAAGGTAGTGATCTACAATTAGGTCACCGATAACTAAAATTTTAGGACTAGTATTTGGTAAAGAAATCATCAGTTTTCAGATTTATGAAGGCGTAAGATTTCAGGAATGTATGCTTTAATTCCTTTTTCTAAAGAAAAATTTGGTTTAAAGTCTAATTTTTTAATAGAACTGGTGATATTCGCTTGTGTATTTGATTGGTATCCATCAAAAGGGTTGGGAAAATATTCTGTACCTAAATCAGTATTTAGTTCTTTTTGAAGAATATCAGCAATTTCCTGGAAGTTTCGCGAAATTCCTGTCCCTATATTAAAGGTGCCATTATATTCTGAAACACAAGCTTTGAGATTAGCTTGTATTACATCATCAATATAAATAAAATCTCGAGATATTTGGTGTGAGTTTTCAAATAAGCGAGGAGCTTTGCCATCTAAAATTTGATGTCCCAATTGAATTACCATAGATGAGGTATTTTCTTTAAAGTACTCTCTTGGGCCAAATACATTAAAAAACCTTAAACCAACTATTTTTGCTTTTGGGTGTTTTAATGAAAAATTATGGGACATTTTATCCATAGCATATTTACTATATCCATAAGGATTTTGAGGGTCTTCAGAGCCCTCAGTCTGAGGACATGGGAGGTTTCCATATACTGCCGCAGAGCTCGCATAAACTAATGTTGCATTATGACTTTGCGCAATCTCAAGAATATCAGTAAAGGTATTTACATTTGTTCTCATCACAATTTCTTGATCATATACCCTAGTATCTGAAATAGCAGCATGATGAAAAATGTAGTCAAAACTATATCTATTAAGTAACTCTAGGTCACTTTTATTATTAATATTCCCACATATAATTTCACCTCGAAAGTTAATTAAATTTTTATAGTGACCAAAGCTTTTTAAGTTTCCATTATTTAATCTCTCTTCATTTCTAAAACAGTCAAAAACAACAACTAAAGCATCCTCAAAATTATTTTGAATATAGTGCGCTAAATTGCTTCCAATAAAGCCAGCTCCACCAGTTATGAGTATAGTTTTTTTGCTAAAGTCTAAATTAATGCTATCCATCGCTAAATTAATTGTTAGTATGTGAAATTTGTAATATTATTAGTATTATATATTCTACTTTGCAATAAATTTGCATTGTTATTAATCTAATAATTTGAAATGTGAAGCCAATAAAAAATTAGTAGATTTATAAGTTATTCCAATTAAAAATTAACCCTATAATAATAATGATGATTCTAAAATAAGGATCAATACATATTTTTTTTTAAGAATACTTCTTAACTCTTTCTTTGACTAAAATAGAATATATAAATTAATAATATGTCAATGAAAAAAATACTAATAACTGGTGCAGATGGTTTTATAGGTTCGCATCTTACTGAATTATTGTTTTTGAAAGGTTATGAGGTAAGAGCACTTTCACAATATAACTCAAATAATCATTGGGGCTGGCTTGAAAATATTAGCTGCAAAGATCAAATTGATATTGTCACAGGTGATATTCGTGATCCTCACTTTTGTAAGCACATAACTAAAGATATTGATGTTGTTTTTCATTTGGCAGCTTTAATTGCAATTCCTTACTCCTATGTTGCACCAGATGCTTATCTAGATACTAATATTAAAGGAACACTCAATATTTGTCAGGCTGCAAGGGATAATGGGAATATTAGAGTAGTTCATACTTCAACTAGTGAGGTTTATGGTACTGCTCAATTTGTTCCTATTAATGAGCAACATCCCTTACAACCTCAATCTCCATACAGCGCATCCAAAATAGGGGCTGATGCGATGGCTATGAGTTTTTATCATTCTTTTGATTTGCCCTTGACAATTGCCAGACCATTTAATACTTATGGCCCTAGGCAGTCTGCAAGAGCGGTAATCCCTACCATCATTACGCAAATTGCAAGTGGTGAAAAAAAAATAAAATTAGGAGACGTTACTCCTACACGGGACTTTAACTATGTTGAGGATACATGCCGAGGCTTTTTATCAATTCTAGAGAGTCAAAATACTATTGGTGAAACGCTTAATATTGGCTCGAATTTTGAAATTAGTATTGGAGATACACTTAATCTAATTAAAGAGATAATGAAAAGTGAAGTTGAGTTTATTGTTGATGAGCAGCGCATTAGGCCAGAAAAATCTGAAGTATTTAGACTGTGGTGTGATAATTCAAAAATTAGTAAACTTACAGATTTTGAACCTCAAGTGTCGATAAGAGAAGGACTTAAAAAAACAATAGACTGGATTATTCTTCCTGAAAATTTAAAAAACTATAAATCTGAAATATACAATGTTTGATGATTTTGAAATTTTTATTAAAGATTTATATACAAATCAGAGTTTTATTCCACTCCATGAGCCTAGATTTATCGGTAATGAAAAGAAATATTTAAACTCTTGCATTGATTCTACCTTTGTTTCATCTGTTGGTGTTTTTGTAAATGATTTTGAAAAAAGAATTGCTGAATATACAGGCTCTAAATACGCAGTTGCTACAAGTAGTGGAACCAGTGCTCTTCACGTTTCTTTGCTATTAGCAAATGTTTCTCAAGGGCATGAAGTTATTACTCAGCCAGTAACTTTTGTTGCAACTTGTAATGCAATTCAATATTGTGGTGCAACCCCTTTATTTGTAGATGTAGATAAAGAAACTATGGGCCTATCACCTAGTTCATTACTTGAATTTCTAGAAAATAACACTGTTATGCAAAATGAAAACTGTATCAATATTAAAACTAACAAGATTATTAAGGCTTGTATACCAGTCCATACTTTTGGAAATCCTTGTCGAATTGATATAATAAAAGATGTTTGTGATAAATTTAATATATCACTTATTGAGGATGCTGCAGAAAGTTTGGGTAGTTTTTTTAAAAACAAACATACTGGTACTTTTGGAAAAATGGGTGTAATTAGTTTTAATGGAAATAAGATAATTACTGCTGGAGGTGGTGGGTGTATTATTACTGATGACCTTCAATTGGCATTGAAAGCTAAACACATAACAACTACAGCAAAGATTCCCCATAAATGGAATTATTCTCATGATATGGTTGGCTTTAATTATCGTATGCCTAATTTAAATGCAGCTTTGGTTGTAGCTCAATTAGAAAACTTAAATTTGTTTCTTCAAAGTAAGCGAAAACTTGCGAATCTTTATAGAAATTTTTTTGAAAATTATGATTGTAGTTTTTTTATAGAGCCTAAAGATGTAATGTCAAATAATTGGTTGAATACTATTATCTTTAAAAATAAAGTAGAGCGAGATTTATTTTTGGAAAAAACTAATTCACAAGGCATAATGACTCGGCCAATATGGACGTTAATGAATGGGCTCGATATTCATAAGGGATGCCAATCATCTTCACTTGTAAATTCTGAATGGTTATCAGAGCGTGTTGTTAATATCCCAAGTAGTGCTATTATGATTGGAAGTAAAATTTTATGATTGCGAATTTTGCTGAATCGACTACTGCTAAGTTTTATGAGAATCAGGTAAGAAGATAAATTCATTTAAAGGAATAATATAATAATGGTAAATACTAATTCAGATTTTAATGTACCTTTAGAAAAAATCACTATTGGTATGCAAGTTAGTTATACTCAAAAAGTTACTGACGCAGATATTCAGGCTTTTGCAGAGATTTCGGGTGATAGAAATCCAGTTCATTTGGACCAAGAATATGCTGAAAACTCAAGATACAAAAAAAGAATTGCACATGGTTTATTAACAGCATCATATTTTTCTTCTCTGTTTGGTACAAAAATACCTGGCGAAGGCTGTGTTTATGTCTCACAATCACTACAATTTAAAAGACCAGTTTTTATAGGTGATACTGTTACAGCTTCAGTAGAGGTTACCAGTATCAATATCGACAAAAGAAGAGTATTTTTTAAAACCACATGTAAAGTAAAAAATAAAGTTGTCACCAAGGGTGTGGCTGAATTATTGGTGCCCTCAAAAGAATTTAAAAGATAAATGCTATTTAATAAAATTTTAATCACTGACAAAAATGAACTTATTTCACATAAAGAAAAAATATTTCAACTTTTTGCAAGTACTTATGATTGCCCTATTGATGAAGATCTGTGGAATTGGGCTTATATTGAAAATCCAAATGGCAGCCCAATCGTTTCACTTTATTACGATAATGAGAAATTGATTGGTCATTATGCAGTAATTCCAATAAAGCTTGAAAATAAAAATAATAAGAATATAAGGGCTGTTTTATCAATGACAACTATGGTTGAAGCTTCTTATAGAAAATTTGGAATTTTTATTGCACAAGCAAATGAAGTTTATGAAAAAGCTCAAAATATTGGCTATAAACTTGTTTTTGGTTTTCCAAATAAAAAATCTGCTCCAGGTTTTAGAAAGAGATTGAATTGGACTCTTGAGGAGGATTTATATGTTGCAAAACTAAATAAAAATGAATTAGTAAACATTAAAAGTAGTATTAATAAAAATTCACTAAAGTTTAATACTTATGACGAGAAGAACCTTCAATGGAGGCTTAATAAACCCAATCAAGAATATATTAAAAGAGATAAGAATATATTAAAAAAATTTGGAAATGAATTTGACATTGTTTATAGTGGTGGAAATTTCAAAACTCTTGATGCAAGTTTAGAATACAATATATTAATAACTCAAGAATTTAATAAATTTATTAAGCAAAAAAAATTTAAATATATATTTGGTTATAGACTTTTTGATAAGTCTTTAAAAGGCTTAAGTTTAAAAAAAGATTTAATTATGTCGGATGTATTTTAATGAATAGAAAAGTGCTTGTAATTGCTGTTCATCCAGATGATGAAACATTAGGATGTGGTGGCACAATCCTTAAGTACAAAAACCAAGGTGCAGAAGTTCATTGGTTAATTTGTTCTGAGTCTAAAAATAATGCAGAATTTCATAGTAAGAGAAAAAAAGAAATTGAAAAAGTTGCATCTATGTTCTCTTTTGATAGCATCATAAATTTGCAACTAGAGGCTACCAAAATAGACAACTATAGTATGAGCACTCTTGTTGAAAAAATATCTAATGTAATTAATAAATTGAAACCAGATACTATATTTATTCCTTTTCGTGCAGATGTTCATAGTGACCATAGAAGTATTTTTGAGGCCTCTATTAGTTGTACAAAATCCTTTCGATACCCATTTATAAAAAGAATTTATATGATGGAAACTTTAAGTGAAACAGAATTTTCCCCTAGTTTTAGTGAAGATAGCTTTACGCCAAATACTTTTGTAGATATTAGTGATTATATGAATTTGAAAATTCAAATAATGAAAACTTATGAGGGTGAAATTCTTAATCATCCTTTCCCGAGAAGTGAAGAAAGTATTAAGGCTTTGGGTTTATTTAGAGGTGGAACATGTGGTTGTAAATACGCTGAAAGCTTCGTACTCTTAAAAGAAATTTGTTGAATGTTAAATAAAGTAATGTATGCAACGGTTATTTATAGTTGTGATAATTTCGATATTTTTATAATGGATTATTTAAAGTCTGTTTTTGATCAAACTGAGCAAAATTTTGAGTTACTAATTATTACTGATGGTGTTGATATAAAAGAAGTGAAGAATGTAGTTAATGAATTCAATTTAAATCAAAAGAATATTCATTATGAGCAAAACCTTGATAATTCTTCTCCTATAGAATTAAGAAAAAGATTGGTGGAAATTTCATATGAGTTAGATGTTAAGTTTTTAATTTTTTCAGATTTTGATGAAAATGTTTTTAACAATAGAGTACAAGAAATTACTGCAAATTTAAATAATTATGATTTTGTTTTTAATGATTTTTTTATAGCAGATAGTGAATTAAATCAATTAGAAGAGGAGAGCTTTTTTGAGATGAGGAATATTCCTGAAGAAATTTCAGATTGGCATGAAATAAAATCATTTAATTTTGTAGGTTTTGGTAGCTTGGCTATTAATTTATCTTCATATGATTATAAGAATCTCTCTTTCCCTGGTTGTATTAAAGCTTTAGATTGGTTTATTGCAACTAAAGTACTAATCGATGGTGGAACGGGTAAGAAATTAAGTAAAACTTTTGCTAACTATCGACAGCATAAAGATTCTCATGTTGGTAATGATTTTTTACTAACTAAGAAAAAATTAATTCAAGGACTTGAAGTCAAAGAGAACCATTATAAATACTTTAGTGAATATTTGGATGAGTTTAAACACCTTTATCTTAGTATCTTAAAACTTAAAAGTTTTATTGATGAAGTTGGAGAAGATGCTTATATAAAAAATATTAATACAGAGTTTGATACTTCTAAATTTTGTTGGTGGGAAAATATTAAATTAATAGATGGAAAAATATGATTTTAAATAAATTAAATAAGCCTTATATAATTGCTGAAATTGGATGTAATCATAATGGGGATACTGATTTGGGTCTCGATATGATAAGAGCCGCTAAAGAATCAGGTGCAGATGCAGTAAAGTTTCAGTATTTCACCAAAAATAATTTAACCACTAGTGATTATTTAGCCGATCTTAATAATGGCAATGTAAAGCTTGAAAATGTTGATAAATGGGAGTCAAAAAAACTTGGTTTGAAGAATATTTATGAGCAGGTTGATGCATTTATAAATGATAAGAATCAATTAATAATTTTCCAAAAATATGCTAAAGAAATTGGGTTAGATTTTGGATGTACGCCAGTAGATGCTGATGGTTTAAATTTTTTAAAAGATATAAATTCTGATTTTATTAAGTTAGCCTCAATGGACGCAGATAACCCAGAGATGATTGATTTAGCAATAAGTTCTGATCTTCCAATTATTATTTCTACTGGCATGGCTAATCTTCAGGAAATTGATAATATATATAAGCTGTTTCAAGGTAAAGGATTTACTAATTATGCTTTACTTCATTGTGTGTCACTTTATCCTCCAAAAGATGAGTTAATTAATCTCAATTTTATTGATACTTTGAATGAAATGTATGATTGCGAAATTGGCTACTCTGACCATAGTTTGGGCTACTCTGTGACTCTTGCTGCTATTGCAAAGGGTGTAAAGATAATAGAAAAACATTTTACTTTGGATAAAAATATGGATGGATGGGATCACAAAGTTTCAGCTGATGAAGAGGATTTAAGAATTATATGTAGAGAAGGATTAAAGATTTATAAATCTTTAGGTTCAGGTGAAAAGATTTTATCGAGTGAAGAATTGCTCAAACGTGATAAATTTAGAAGAAGTGCTACCACTATAAATAATTTAAAAAAAGGACACACTCTATTAAGGAGTGACTTTGTTTATAAAAGACCAGGAACAGGCATAAGTCCCAGTGAAATAAGTAATATAGTGGGACGAAAACTGAAGCATGATATTGACCAAGATAAAACTTTATTTATGGCAGATTTTGAATGATAGCAATTATCCCTGCTCGAGGTGGCTCAAAAGGTGTTCCGAGAAAAAATATTCGACTTCTTGGTGGAAAGCCTCTTATTCATTGGACAATTGAAGCCGCATTAAATTCAGAGAGAGTTAGTCGTGTTATTTTGTCAACGGAAGATGAAGAAATAGCTGAAGTTTGCAGACCTTTAGATATAGAGATACCTTTTTTAAGACCTAAACATTTGGCTCAAGATGAGTCATTAGCTATAGATAATTACATTTATACTATGGACCGCTTAATTAATGAATTTGGCTATGAACACGATGAATTTATTGTCTTATTGCCTACCTCACCGTTTAGAGATCACCATGATATTGATAGCGCAATAGAGATGTTTTATAATACTAAATCAGACTCTCTTATTTCATGTTGTGAGCTTGAACATCCAGTTGAGTGGGCATTAAGTCTTAATAAAAATTCTAAAATTCTAGATATTAACAATAAAAACCTCAAGAATAGACAAGATTATGCTCAAAAATATAGACCTAATGGAGCAATGTATATTCTTAAAGTATCTCATCTTAAGGAGCATAAAACCTATTATAGTACAAGGTCATACGCATATGTTATGGAAGCTGAAAAATCAATTGATATAGATACTTATTTAGATTTTTATTTCGCAGAATTTTTGATTAATGAAAAATAAAATGATACAAGACTTAAAGAAAATTAAAGAAATTTATGACAATGGTGGAAATATCATTTCACACTTGAAGTTATCGGCTGATGCAAAAAATTTGAGTGAAATGATTAAAATCAGCTATGATTTACAAGCAGGATCATATTCACGTAAGGCTGAATTAAATCCTGAATTTGAAGAAGAAAGAGCTATTACTTACTCACAAATTATAAATGGTTTGGGAGAATTTAACTCTATTCTAGAAGTGGGCATTGGTGAAGCGACCTCATTCTCGTATTTAATTCCGAAATTAAGAAATAAAAATATACAGTCATTTGGGTTTGATATTTCATATTCAAGAATTCAATATGGTAATAAGTTTTTAAAAAAAACAAATCTAGGTAATAAACTTTTATTTACCGGTAGTTATTTTGACTGCCCAATTCAAGATAGTGCAATTGACATAGTTTATACTGTCCACTCATTGGAGCCAAATGGTGGCCAAGAAAAGAAAATGCTTGAGGAACTTTTTAGAATAACTAGTAAATATTTGGTTCTTTTTGAACCAATATATGAATTATCAAGTGAAAAGAGTAAGTCTCATATGGATAATCATGGGTATGTAAGAAATTTATATTCAACGGCAATTCAATTGGGTTATAAAGTTAAAGAATATAAACTAATTTTTGAAGAAAATTGTTTTGGGGATAATTCGACAGGAGTAATCATTATTGATAAGACTGATTCCGCAAGTAATGACTCCAATAACTTAAACCCTTTGGCTTGCCCTATTACAAAAGAGCCTCTTGAATTAATTAAAAATAATTATTATTGTCAAAATAGTATGTTGCTTTACCCCGTGGTAAACTTGATACCATGCCTTCTTCCAGAAAATGCCATAATTGCTACTCACTATCTAGATTAAGAGTAATCTAGATAATATTAATGATTGAAAATACTATGAATACCTTAAACTCCTATAAAGTAAATTCCTCTTGCACAATAATAGATGCTATAGCTTTTATGAACGATATTGGGGCTGGTTTTTGTGTTTTTGTTGATAAAAATGATAAAGTAGTTGGAGTATTTACTGATGGCGACTTCAGAAGAGCAATCCTGAAAGGTAAAAATTTAAATGATAATTTACAATCTATCGTAAGCAAAGTTTTTATCTCTCTTCAAAAAGGTTATTCTAATGATGAAGTAAAAAACTTATTTTTAACCACGATTGCAAAAGTAATCCCTGTTTTAGATGGTGACTCTAAATTAATTGAGGTAATTAGTAAGGAAGAGTTTTTTGGAATAAGAACTCAAAATGAAAAAAAACCTAAACTACCTTATCCAGTTGTGGTTATGGCAGGTGGAGAAGGCCTAAGGCTGGCTCCATTTACCAATATACTTCCAAAGCCTTTATTGCCGATTGGAGATGATGCGATAATTAATGTCATCATGAAAAAGTTTCACTTGCATGGGCTGAGTAAGTTTTTTGTAACAGTTAATAGCAAAAAACAGATGATTAAAGGATATTTTCATGACCATAGCCTTCCTTTCGATATTCATTTTGTTGATGAAGAAACTCCAATGGGAACAGCTGGGTCTTTGGGGCTAATTAAAAGTAAAATTAATACTAGTTTCTTTGTTGTTAATTGCGATATTATTTTGGATGTTGATTATAGTGAAATAATTACTTTTCATGATGACGGTGGTTATGATTTAACTATTGTAGCTGCATTAAAGGAGTTTGTTATTCCTTATGGGGTTTGTGAGCTTAATGAATCAGGTTTATTAATATCGATTAAAGAAAAACCAGAACAACATTTACTTGTTAATACTGGTTTATATTTTTTAAATCAAAGCGTACTAAATCTAATACCTGGAAATAAATTCCTTCATATGACAGATGTTATTGAAATTATGAAGAGTCAAGGCTTGAGTGTTGGGGTATTTCCTATTACTGAGAAATCCTGGCTTGACGTTGGACAATGGGAAGAATATTCAGCAACTTTAAAAAAGTTGGGACTTTAAATATTTTAAGTTTTTAAAAATGAATAAACTTTTTTCAAAAGAGATGTTTGCCTATACTGAAAAAGTTGGCATGTTGTTGCCAGAAGATACCATGAGAATTATCAAGCATCGATATCTTGTGGCTTGTAGTTTTTCACAGGGAAAAAAAGTTTTAGAAGTAGGTGTTGGACAAGGTTTTGGTATTGAATTTATTGGTAAGTCTGCTAAAAAATATATTGGACTTGAATATAGTAAAGAGAATATAGATGCACTAAAAAGTTCTAATAAAAATTATTCTTTAATTCATGGTGATGCACATAATATGCCATTTAAAAATGAAGAGTTTGAGGTTATTATTGCGCTTGCGATGATATACTATCTAAATCTTTTAGAATTTTTAGAAGAAGTTAAAAGAGTTTTAGTTCCAAATGGTAAGCTTGTATTTTGTACAAGCAATAAAGATGTACCTGGCTTTATTCCATCCCCTTACACTACAAGGTATTATTCAATAATAGAATTAAAAGAAATATTACAAAAAAATGGCTTTGAGTGTAAATTTTATGGATCCTTTGCTAAGTATGATCGTTTTGAAAATCTTACGAAAGTAAAAGCCTGGATTAAGAATCTTAGTAAGAAAATTATTGTTTTTTTACCTTTTGGTAGATCTATTTGGATAGCTTTGAGAGAAAAACATATAGGTGACAGGAGCTATCTACCAAGTTCATTAGATAATATTGAACTATTAGGGTCTTGGCAAGAAAATTTTAAAGAGTTACCTGATAATCAAGTTAATTCTAAATATAGAATAGTATACTGTGTCGCAAATCTTGTTGATTTATAAAAAATTAGAATGAAAGAAAAAAATAATATTCCCTTTTTTAACTATCAAAAACTTTTCCAAAAAGATCAGATAAATCTAGAGTCTATTTTTAGAGATGTAAGTTCTAGAGGGGCATTCATAATGCAAGATGATCTTGTTACATTTGAAAATTCTTTAGCAAAGTATACTGGATCTAAATATGCAGTTGGAGTAGCTAATGCAACTGATGGGCTTCAATTATTATTAAAAGCTGGTGGTATTGGTAAGGGTGATGAGGTAATTTTTTGCTCACACACGATGATTGCCACAGCTTCAGCAATAAAATTCACAGGCGCTACTCCAATACCTGCTGAAGCTGGTGTTGATCATTTGATTGATCCTAATTTTATTGAGAGACTAATTACAAAAAAAACTAAGGCCATTATTCCAACACAATTAAATGGACGTGTTGCCAATATGGAAAAAATTATTAATATTGCTGATAATTATGGACTTCAGATATATGAAGATTCTGCGCAAGCATTAGGGGCGAAATTTAAAGGAAAAATGGCTGGTACATTTGGTTTGGGAGGCTGTATAAGTTTCTATCCAGCAAAGATACTAGGATGCTTTGGTGATGGTGGTGCAGTTCTTTGTAACTCAGATGAAATATACAATAATATTAAGTTATTGCGAGATCATGGTAGGGATGAGGATGGAAATATATCTGTTTGGGGTTATAACAGTAGACTAGATAATCTTCAGGCTGCAATCTTGAGTTATTTTTTTCAAGATTTTGAAAAAACCATTAGCCGAAGACGAATTCTTGCAAATTTATACAATGAGAAGTTAAAAGATGTTTCTGAAGTTCTTCTGCCGCCAAAGCCTGAATTAAATATAGATAACTATGATGTTTTTCAGAATTATGAAATTGAGGCTAAGAGAAGTGAAGATCTTATTGCATATCTTTTAAAACATGGTATTAATACATTAAGACAATGGGGTGGTAAAGCTGTCCATGAGTACTCTGATCTTGGCTTTAAGCAATCACTTCCATTTACTGAAAATTTAATGAGATTAAGTCTGATGCTTCCACTAAATATGTTTATTACAGATGATGAAGTTAATTATGTGTGTGAAGTTATAAAAGATTTTTACTCTATCAATACTTATTGAAATGAATAATAACGAATTAGAGCTACTTGCTAATAAAATTAGAAAGCATGCAATAAAAATGACAAGTCTTGGCAGTAGCTCCCATGTCGGATCTATTTTGTCAATTGCAGATATTTTGTCAGTACTTTATGGAGCTGTATTGAAATTCAAGCCTAAACAACCAAATTGGCCTGACCGAGATAGATTTATTCTAAGTAAAGGACATGCGGGGGCTGGAGTTTATGCTGCATTAGCAGAGTCAGGTTTCTTCTCTGTAGATATCCTTAAAACCCACTATCAGAATGGCTCTAATTTGTCAGGTCACGTCTCTCACAAGGGGATTCCAGGTGTTGAATTTTCTACAGGATCTTTAGGTCATGGCCTTCCAGTAACTACTGGTATGGCCCTTGCTGCAAAAATTGATAAAAAAAATCATCGTTTTTTTGTTTTAATGAGTGATGGTGAATGCAACGAAGGCTCTAATTGGGAAGCAATAATGTTTGCCTCTCACTACAGACTTGATAACTTAACTGCAATTATTGATAGAAATATGCTTCAAAGTATACATTCGACAGAAGAAACTATAGAGCTTGAACCTTTTCCCGAGAAATGGAAGTCTTTTGGCTGGGATGTGCTTGAGGTGGATGGACATTGTTGCGAAAGTTTATTCTATGCATTAACAAAAGAAAGAATAGATTCTAATAAACCATTATGCATTATTGCTAATACAACTAAAGGCAAAGGGGTTTCATTTATGGAAAATAAAGTACTTTGGCATTATCGAAGCCCAAAAGGTGAGGAATACGATAACGCAATAAAAGAGCTGGAAAAATAATGAGAGATTCATTTATTCAATCTTTAATAACTATTGCTAAAGAAGATAAAGATTTAGTGCTGTTAACTGGTGACCTAGGATTTGGAATTTTTGATGAGTTTGAAAGTATGTTTCCTGGACAGTATTTTAATGTAGGGGTTGCTGAACAAAATTTAACTAGTATTGCTTCAGGACTTGCCCTGGAAGGTAAAAAAGTGTTTACATACTCACTTGGTAATTTTCCAACCTTACGCTGTTTAGAGCAAATAAGGAATGATGCTTGCTATCATGACCTAAATGTTAATATAGTTGCCTCTGGTGGAGGTTTTAGTTATGGTCAATTAGGTATGTCACATCATGCTACAGAAGACATTTCAATTATGAGGGCTTTGCCAAATGTTACTGTTGTAGTTCCAAGTAATCCTTGGGAGGCAGCACATGCAACAAGAGAACTATATGCCTCTGAAGGAGTTGGGTATTTAAGAATTGATAAAACTAATGGAATCCAAGAAAATTCAGAAGATGTCTTTAAAATTGGAAAGTCAATTTCAATTCAAAAGGGCAATGATGTTTGTTTTGTTGTATGTGGAGGAATAATTAATGAAGTTATTGATTCATCTAAATCTTTAGAGGAGTCTGGCATTAGTTCAGAGATAATAAGTATGCATACCGTAAAACCTTTAGATGAAAATATCCTTGCCAAAGTCTCTGGGAAATATAAACTTCTTGTATCTGTTGAAGAGGGGAACGTTATTGGCGGTTTGGGCTCTGCAATTAGTGAATTTTGCATGGAGAGTGGACACATGCCTCAAAAATTTATGAAGATTGGCTTAAAGGACATCTATTCTTCTATTGTGGGTGACCAGGCTTATTTAAGAGCTAAATACCAGATGGATTCAAATTATATTACAAAAGCTGTTTTAGAAAAGCTTTCAATCTAAAGATGAAAATTCTCCATAGTTTTATATTATTCTCAATTGAAATTGGCGGCGGCACTAGTGATTTAATGTTTAAGATTTGTAAGGCACAAGCCAAGGCTGGGCTGATGCCAACTATTTTGTCAGGTAATTATAAATTTGATAAAAATTTGGCTGAAACATTAAAAGACGTTAATTTTCATGCAGAAAAGACTTTTTTACATAAGGCAGGATTTTCAATAATGCCGGGACTTTTTTCGTGGTGTAGAAAGAATTTGAAGGATTATGATGTAGTTCATATGCATGCTTTTAGAACATTTCAAAATGTTGTTTTGTATTATTATTGTAGAAAATTTAACATTCCCTATGTAATGGATGCTCATGGATCAGTGCCTTACTTTACAAGAAAAAATATTATAAAGAAAATATTTGATTTTATTATTGGGAGAGCAATTCTAAAAAATGCTTCGGTGCTCGTTGCAGAAACTCAAATAGGAGTCGATGAATACTTAAATCTAGACAGCTCTCTCGAGAATAAAGAGATATTAATTTTGTCACCACCTTTTGATACAGATGAATATCAAGACCTTCCATTAAAAGGGGATTTTAGAAAGAAATATGATATTTCAGAAGACTTAAGGGTGATAAGTTTCTTAGGTAGAGTTCACTATATTAAGGGAAATGATTTTTTAATAAAAGGCTTTGCAAGCTATGTTAAAAATAATCAAAATACTAAACTAGTTATTATTGGTCCAGACGATGGCCATATGGAGGATTGTAAGAAATTAATCAAGCAATTGAAAATTGAAGAATATGTTATTTTTACCGGTTTCTTAGGCGGTGAGTATAAAAACTCTGCTCTTTTAGATTCCGATATAGTGGTTCAGCTTTCAAGGCAGGAGCAAGGAGCCTGGGCTCCGCTAGAGGCAGTTTTATGTGGTACACCAATTATTGTTACAGACCATACTGGAACAGGCGAGGATATTAAGAGGATGGATGCAGGCTATCTTGTAAAATTTGATGATATTTCTGGACTTTCCAAAATTTTCTCATTAATTTTTGATAATTATAGTGATGCATTAGAAAAAACCACTAAAGCAAAACTGTATATTGAAAACCACTTATCTTTTAACCATAGGGTTCATGAATACACTAGTATTTACAAAAAATCTTTATAAATGCCAGTTAATTCTTACAAAAATTAAATATGTTTCTACTAGAAAAAATTATCAAACCAATAAAAAAAAATACTTTTGATATCCTTGCATGGAATATTATTTCTTTAGTTATTAAGTTTGGGAGAAAAAAAGCAGAGCGAAATTTCAACATCCAAACGAAAAATCAAAGCGTACTTTTTAATACACAATACCATTGGTATCATAGTTGGGTTGATTATTCAATGGCTGCAGCTTTAAAATATCGTGGTTTTAATGTGAAGATGATTATCTGTGATGGTTTGCCCTATTGCGAGCAAGAAACCGTCAGTGTTAAACGCCCAAGCTGCTCTTCTTGCTATAAAGGTACAAAAAAAAAGGTTGATTTATTTGGTCTTAGTTCCGTTAAGATTAGTGAGCTAATTACAAAAGAAAAAATTATAGAGATTGGTGAGCTGTCTAAAAAAAATAACATTGATAATTTAAAAATATATAAAAAACTTAAAGTAAATATTGGTGAAATGGCACTTAGAAATCTTACTCACTTCTATAAAGGAGTAGTTGAAATTTTTGGAGATAGAGAGGTAGTTTTTAGAAAATGTATAGAGTCTGCTCTAATAATTTGTGAGGCTAATAATAATCTATTTAAATCTAACAGATTTGATAAAGTAATAGGCCCAAATGGTAAGTTTATTCAATCTGGAATTGCACTTGAGTTGTCAGAATTATATAAAATTGATTACTACACTTGGGATGTATTTAATCAAGGAGGGGCTATTTTTAGTAAAAATGATATAGCTCATGATCAAAAAATTGATAGTGTCTGGCCTTCAATTAAAATAGATAGTATTAATAAGCTTCAGATTAATAAGGTGAATGAATTCTATGGCTTACAATCTAAAAGTTTAAATACCCCATTTAAGTATTATGATAAGAATGTAGTCAACGATTTTTCTAAAATTAGTGCTGAATTATCACTTAATAAAAACTCTAGATTAATCACATTATTTACAAATGTTGAGTGGGATTCGACCGCAATGGGGCAAAATCTAGCATATTTTGATATGTTTGACTGGGTTAGCTCAATTATTGATTTTGTAATAGATAAAAAAAATATTGATCTTATTATTAGGGCTCATCCTGGTGAGTCAAAAGTACCCAAACATCTCAAAACTAATTCTAAAATCTGTGATAGGATATTAGTGAAGTATGAAAATTTACCTGCACATATAAAACTTATTGGACCAAAAAGTAATCTTTCTAGCTATGCGCTATCAAAACTCTCAGATATAGCAATGGTATACACTTCAACATTAGGGCTAGAGTTCGCTTTAATGGGCATTAAGCCTTGGGTAGCTGCGACTCCTTATTACTCAGGAAAAGGCTTTACCCTGGATATAAAATCACACGAACACTTTAAAGATTTATTCTTAGACTCAAAATTAGTCAATAAGGTTAGCAAAAAAGAACTAGAAAATGCAAGAATATTGGCTTATGCAGTGAGGTTTCGTAGAGTATTTAATTATCCAATCTTTGATCATAATGGTAAGTTTAAGTTATTTGACTATCAAATTCTCTTGAATTCAGATGCAGATAATACTATTCAAAACATCTGTGACTTTATAGAGGATAAGCGAAATTATCTTGATCTTGGTTCAAACATTAATTCATAATTAACTTTGGTATAATAATATTTTTTCATATTCTCCCTTCATATTAAAGTGTTTGATAATAAAATAATCCTTATAACTGGTGGTACTGGCTCATTTGGCAATGCTGTTCTTAAAAAGTTTTTAAATACTAATATTAAAGAAATACGAGTTTTTTCGAGAGATGAAAAAAAACAAGAAGATATGCGAATTTCTTTTAATAGTGATAAGCTAAAATTCTATATTGGTGATGTAAGAAACTATAAAAGCATTGATCAAGCTATGAGAGGAGTTGACTATGTATTTCATGCTGCCGCATTAAAACAAGTTCCATCTTGTGAGTTCTATCCAATGGAGGCAGTTCAAACCAACATACTGGGCGCAGAAAATGTACTTGAGTCAGCTTTAACAAACGATGTTAATAAATTGGTAATGTTAAGTACTGATAAAGCGGTATATCCAATTAATGCTATGGGCCTTTCCAAGGCACTGATGGAAAAACTAATGATAGCTAAGTCAAGGTTAATTAGCCAAAGTAATCAAGCATTTTGTGCAACACGCTATGGAAATGTAATGGCAACAAGAGGTTCTGTTATTCCATTATTTATTAGTCAAATTATAGAGAATAAACCTATAACTATTACTGACCCCCAGATGACGCGCTTTCTTATGACTTTGTCTGATTCAGTAGAATTAGTTCAATATGCTTTTAAACATGGAAGCCCTGGAGACATATTTGTTCAAAAAGCTCCAGCTACAACTATTGAAAATATAGCGTTGGCGCTTCAAAAAATATTCCAGGCAAATAATAAAATAAACATTATTGGTACAAGGCACTCAGAGAAGCTGTATGAGACCCTTTTGACTAGGGAAGAGATGGTTAAAGCAGTTGATTTAGGTGAGTACTTTAAGGTACCTGCAGATAATAGAGATTTAAATTATGCTTCATATTTTACGGATGGTGATGTTAAAACATCAGTTAATGAAGATTATCACTCTCATAATGCCAGGCAGCTTGATCTGGACGAGACAGTAGAAGTTTTAAATAATTTAGATTTTGTAAAAAAAATGATATTAACACTATCATAATATTTAAAAAATTTACTTCTAATTAATGCCTAACCTACTAAATACTAAAAGTAAAAACTACTTAGAAAAGCAATATTTCTTAGTTGGGAAAACACCATTTGAATTATTAAGTATTGTTTGTTTATTTTTGATTGTTGCTTTGCTAGATGTTGCTGGGATTGGAATTATCTCCCCACTTATTACTTCTATGTCAAACCCCATAATTATCAAAGAATTTATTTTTGAATTAATTGGGTTAGTGATTCCTGAGGATATGGTTCTTATTTATGTATCTATAGCTACAATTATTTTGTTTATTCTTAAGTCTTCAGTCTCTTTTTTGTCACAGCGTTTTATATTAAAGTTCTCATTTAGAGTTCGAGCTGATCTTATTAATAGGTTGTCCAGTCAGTACGTAAACCTTCCAATTGCCTATCATCAAAATAATAATGTTGCATCAATAATTCAAACAATTCAAGGCCATACCAATATTTATATTGATAGATCCTTGCTTCCAGTAATGAGGGCTATTTCGGAGTCAATTGTTTTACTGGTAATCGTAAGCTATTTAATTTATATTGCTCCATACATAATGATTTCTGCAATAATTTTATTAAGTAGTATAGTTTTTTTATACAACTATTTATTGCGTAGCCTATATTTTGAGAAAGGAAAAAAAGAAATTCGTTCTTCAGAGGGTATTATTCAAAATATAAAGGAGGTAATAACAGGAATTAGAGAGATTAAAATACTCAAAGTACAAGATTTCTTTTTAAATCGAATTAAATCGAATGCAAATGATCAAGCAATGGCATCAATGGAAACCCATTCTTATACTATTTTGCCAAGGTATGTTTTAGAGTCAACATTAATTATATTTGTTGTTTCAGTTGAATTGACATATTTTTTAAGAGGTGCTGATATGTCTCAAATTTTACCAATACTAGGGGTATTTGCTGTTGCATCTTTTCGCTTAATTCCATCTATTAATCAAATTTCTGTTGCGCTATCTCAAAGCTCAGTCTCCTTAAGTGCAGTTAATGATATGCATGAGGATTTAAATAAACCAAGCCATGATAGTTATATAAAATTTAAATTGATTAAATCTCAAAAAGAACTATTATTATTAGATAATATTTCATATCAGGTTCATGATAATATTATATTTGAAAAGGCGAATCTAGAGATTAATAAAGATGATTGTATTGGTATTATTGGAGAGTCAGGCTCCGGAAAAACAACCCTACTTAATATAATTTCAGGTTTATTAAAAATTAATCATGGGGAAATTTCTTGTAATCTTGATTTTTATAAAGAAAATGATTCACTAAAAAGTAATGTTTCTATAGTAGATCAATCACCATTAATTATAAATGATAGTCTAAGGAGAAATATAGCACTTGGTATAGATGATCAAAATATTAATGATGAGAGAGTTTTAGAGGCAATTAAATATGCTGATTTAGATAGTTTTATGATTTCATGCGGGACGCTGGATTACGTTATATCAGATGATGGTTCAAATATATCTGGTGGTCAAAAACAAAGAATTGCAATTGCTAGATCAATATACTCAAATAGAGAAATAATGATCTTAGATGAGCCCTCATCTGCTTTAGATAAAAAAACAGAGCAAAATATTTTTAATTTAATTTATAGCTTAAATAAACTTAAGACAATTATTATAGTAAGTCATAAAATGGACTTGCTTAATTCTTGTAATAAGATTTATGAAGTGAAAAATCATAAAATAAATAAATTAAATAAATAATGAATAAAAGAATAAAAAAAATTCAATTAATATTTTTTTTACTATATAGAAAATTTATTATGCGCTCTCTAGTTAACATCAAATTAGGGAAGATTTATTACAATAATGATTGGGGGTTTATTTCAAATTTGGTAGGTCGTTTTGTATGGAGGCGTGATGTTAAATTCTCTCAATCTAATGGTTTTTTAATTAAGAAAAATAATTTATCAGATGAGTTAGAAAAAGAGGGGTTAGTATTTTACGATGGATTAATAGGCTCAGAATTAGTTGATGTTCTCTCTGCTCAATGGAGCGATTACTGCAATAATAAGCCTATTCCTTCTGATTATAGGCTTCAGTTATCCTCAGAGAGCGAGCTAAATTCTATCACGAGTATTTTTCCATTAATCGATAAAATTTTGACCGATGAGCTATTAGAGGTTGTTCAACAGTATTATCAAAGCTTTTTAAACTTATTAAATATACATATTTATAGAACAATAACCCCAAGTAATGAAATGCTAAAAAATGCATATGGCCAAACTGGAAATTAACATACTGATGGAAGTTCATCTGAGTCATTAAAAATATTTATTTTATTGTCAGACGTTAGTGATGTTCATGGCCCTATGAACTTAATTATTAGAAAAGATACCAAAAGTGCAATTAAAAATCATAATTTTAAATTTTCAACTGAAGGTAGTAATAAGTATATTGAAAATCACTATCATCCTGTAAAATTTACTGGTAAGAAAGGACAAGTAATGATCGCAAGAACAAATGATTGCTTTCATAGAGCCTCAATTCCAGAAAATGGAAGAACTAGAGATATTTTGACATTTTATTTAACAACTTCAAGTTTTCAAAGGACACAATCAGAGATGTTTAAGAATTCAAATCATGAGCAATATTATGGACTTAAAAGGCTATTTTTACAATGAAGTTGTTCATTCAAATTCCTTGTTATAATGAGGAAAAAACCTTACTTGAAACTCTAACTGCTCTACCTAAAAATATAGTAGGTTTTGATGAGGTAGAGGTATTAATTATTGATGATGGTAGTGAAGATAATTCTATTGAAATCGCTAAAGATTTTGGGGTGAAGCATTTTGTTCAATTTCACTCCAACCAAGGTTTGGCAAAAGGGTTTATGGCAGGGCTTAAGTATTGTATTAAAAATGGTGCTGATGTAATTGTTAATACTGATGCAGATAATCAATATGATGCTAATGATATACCAAAATTACTGCAACCAATTTTAAATAAAACAGCTGAGGTGGTAATTGGTGAAAGACCAATAATGGATATAGACCATTTCTCATTATCTAAAAAAATATTACAAAAAGTAGGTTCATGGGTTGTTCGTATTGTAAGTAATACCAGTATTTTAGATGCGCCATCTGGTTTTAGAGCAATGAGTAAAAGTGCCGCCAAACAAATGAATGTTTTTAATGATTACACCTACACTCTAGAAACAATAATTCAAGCAGGTCAAAAAAGACTACCGCTTATTTCTGTACCAATTAGGACCAATCCAGATTTAAGACCTTCAAGGCTTCATACTGGTATTTTTTCTTACATTAAACGTTCTATTATTACTATTCTAAGAATTTTTGTTGTTTATAAACCTTTTGTTTTTTTTATGAGTATTTCTTTAGTTTTATTAGTATTTGGCTTAATTTTAGGGATAAGATTTATGTATTTTTATTTTTCAGGAGATGGTGATGGCCATATTCAGTCAGTTATTCTTAGTGCCATCTTAATATCGATTAGTTTTCAAACAGGATTAATTGCGTTTATTGCAGATTTACAAGCAGTTAATAGACAATTATTAGAAGAAATTAAAATTAATACTTTTTAGTTTAAATAATTTCTAAATAAAGCTATAAGTATTTTAATTTTCTTAAACTAATAAAATAAGAGTTTAAGAAACTTTACTTCTCAAACTATTTAATCAATAAAATGCATTATGTATAAAACATTTCCAGATGACAAATAAACCTATTACGAAAAAGATAGCTGTTGTTGGAGCAGGCTATGTTGGACTTTCTAATGCCTTATTGCTTTCTCAAAAAAATGAAGTTGTTATTTTTGATATTGCACCAGATAAAATTAAGCAGATTAATAATAAAATTTCGCCTATTTTAGATAGTGAAATTGAAGATTTTTTATCTAATAAAAAACTTAATTTAGTTGCAACTTTAAATAAAGAAGAGGCTTATCATGGTGCTGATTTTGTAATTATTGCAATTCCAACTGATTACGATACACAAAAAAATTATTTTGATACATCACTTATTGAGTCTGTAATTAATGATGTAATCAATATCAATTCAGATGCTCTAATAATAATTAAATCAACTCTACCAGTTGGTTATACAAAGAATATTAGACTAAAACTAAATTATAAGAATATTATTTACTCACCTGAATTTTTACGGGAAGGTAGTGCTTTATATGATAATTTGCACCCATCTCGTATTGTTATTGGTGAGCAGTCTCACAGAGCTCAAAAATTTGCTAAGCTTTTAGCAGAGGGTGCAATTAAAAAAAATATTGATCTACTTTTTACTTCTTCTTCAGAAGCAGAGGCAATAAAGCTTTTTAGTAATACATTTCTTGCAATGCGTATTTCCTATTTTAATGAGCTTGATTCCTATGCGCAAATTTATGGGCTGGACTCCAAAAAAATTATTCAAGGCGTAGGTTTGGATCCAAGAATTGGTAATTATTATAATAACCCCTCTTTTGGCTATGGGGGTTACTGCCTTCCAAAGGATACTAAACAGCTTCGAGCTAATTATGCAGAAGTTCCAAATAATTTAATTACTGCAATTGTTGAAGCTAATTCGACACGTAAAGATTTTATTGCTAGTGAAATTCTAAAAAAAACGCCAGCAGTTGTAGGTATATATCGTCTAATAATGAAAAAAGGATCAAGTAATTTTAGATCATCAAGTATTCAAGGTATTATGAAGCGAATAAAAGCTAAAGGTGTTAAGGTTATAGTTTATGAGCCAACTTTGCTGGATGATGATTTTTTTCATTCAAAAATTATTAGTGATTTAAAAAAATTTAAAGAATTATCAGATGTTATTGTCGTTAACCGTATGGTATCTGATCTTAATGATGTCAAAGATAAGATTTATACTCGAGACTTGTTTGGAAAAAATTAAATAGTGTTTTATTTTTTTTAACTTAGTTTTATTTTTTTTAATATTACTTGCACATTTATAAATAAAACTATGGGATTTAGAGTTATAGAAAATAGGGTTAGATATTACTTAGTAATTTGGAGTGTCTTTTTTTTGATTGCTATTGGACTCGGTTACCAGAGTGTAACTCGTTATGATCCAGCTCAATCGAGTTTTATAGATGATTCAAAAATATACTCTGAAATTGTTTTAAATGGCTCTCAAGGTATTACTTCAGATCATCGATCTACAAGGCTACTAGTTCCATTCCTAGCTAGAGCAGTTTATAGTTTGATAGAGGGTAATATTGGTTTATGGAATCCAGTACAGTTTTCCTTATTGGCTGTTGCTTCCTTTTTTTGCGCATCAATTGTTTTAATGATGATTAGTATATGTAAGCTTTTATTTGAGGATGAGAGGGTTGGGATTATCGCAGGGCTTATTTTCTATGCTAATTTTTCTATATCAAACTTATATTTGTCAGGTTTAGTTGATTCAGCAGAAGCTTTTTTCTTACTTTGTGTTATATATGCCTTACTGCATAAAAAATTGATTCTACTTCCTATTATTGCAATTCTTGGAACGCTTTCTAAAGAAACATTTCTTCCAGTTGGTTCTTTAATAATTACTATATGGTGGTTATATGAGATGTGTATAGATAAAAAAATTAATTATAGAAATTTATTACATATTGTATCTTTTATTTTGATTTCGTCAGTTATTGTGATTGCTTTAAAGTCTTATTCCTTAGATAAACTAACTTTATTATTAGAATTTTCTGAAGGTATGAAGAAAGAAAGCTTTTCCTCCTTTGATAGAATTTTAGTTGCTATAAGGCGATTTTCATATGCCTATATCTGGTTATTACCATTATCATTATTTAGAATTAAATTACTACCTAAACCATGGCTATTATCAGCAATAATATCATCAATAATGATATTATTGATGGGCTGGTGGATTGGCGCAAGTGGAGCTGCAATATCAAGATATATGTTCAATATGGTCGGTCCTTTACTAAGTATATCTATTGCAATTTTGATTTTAGATACAAACCTAAAAGCTAATATTATAACTAATAGTAAAAGTTGAGAATTCTAGAAAAATTCATTAAAAGTAAAGTTATAAATATTGCTGGTTTTTTATTGTCAATTACTTTAATCTTATTTTTAGGGTATAAGTTTTATATTTCAAAAGGTGCAGCATATTTATTTGATTTTTCTTTAAGTCAATATGCACTTATTTCTGTATCTGTTATTATCTATTGCGTGTGTATTTTTCTTAGCTCATTCAATTGGATGCTACTTTTCAATCAACCCAATAATATGAAAATACTAAATGCTCATTTTTTGACTATTTTCTGGAAATATTTACCTTCTAATTTCTTACATTTTGTAGGAAGACATATTTACCTTAAATCTATTGTTAGCCATAAAAAAATACTAACTAGCAATATGTTGGAAATCTTTTTTTTAGTTAGTTCAGCAATAATTTTATTTCTATCTTCAATGATGTTCTTTAATATGGAATTACCATATATTGGCCATATAACTTATATTCAAATTTTTTTCTTTTTTCTTTTCTTTTTATTAATAAATTTGTTGTTTATTTTGAAAGGAAAGTTATTCGATTATAAAAAACTTTTAGTAATTAATTTCAGTTATCTTTTTTTCCATACTTTATCCTCTCTTAGCTTTGTTTTTTTATGGATAGTATTTATAGATAGTGATATTAATTTAATAGGCATACTTAAAGTGATTGGAATTTATTTAGTTGGTTGGATTTTTGGCTTTATTGCTATTGGTTCACCTGGTGGAATTGGAGTAAGAGAGGGTATTTATTTAATACTATTTCAACCAATGATAGTTTCTGAAGGTGTTTTGTTAGCTTTTCTTCTTTTATCCAGAATAACTCTTGTCTTAGCAGAATCTTTTATGTTTTTTATTGCATGGTATTTAAGAGATAGATGAGTATATCTAATGCCTCTATATTGTTAAACATTTTTTTGCCTTTTAAAATCTAATATATAGGAGTAATTAAATTAATTTTCTAGATAAAAATATAATATCCAATTCTATGAAAGTTCGATTCTTATATCTTCTTTTGGTCTCAGCTTTTGGTCCATATATTTCTATGTCAATGGGTATTAGATTTGATCATGCAATGGTATATTTTTTGCTAATAATTTTTTTTACTACAAACTCAATATCAACTAAGAATCATTATATTTTTCTAACGCCATTATCGATATTAATTTTGCTATTCATCACCCCTTTTGTAGGATTAGTTTTATATGATAATTCAATTTCATACGCGCTTACTTTAAGTCAAATTGATAATTATTTTCAACCTTTAGTGGTAGTAATTATTTGTTTTTCAGCGCTTAATAAACTTAATTATCAAAATATTAATAAAACTTTTAGAATTTTTCTTACAATATTTATAGTTTTTATGGCTATTCATACTTTGGCTTCTATAAGTATGTATTTATTTCCTAAATTATTATTTTGGAGACACTTTACAGGGGCAGGGTTAATCGCTATCAGTGAAGATACTGCTAGAATAGGCCTAACTGCTGCTGAATTAGCTAGGATTGGTGGGAGGATTTCTGGAATTTTTACGCAAGTTTTCGAAGCAGGATATGCATATTCAATAGCGTTAATTAGTTGGGCTTACCTCAACAATAAATATAGAAAATTTATGCTTTTTCAAAATATAGCACTAGTTTTATTAATTATTGGTGGTTTATTAGTTAGTTCAAAAGTTTTTCTAGTTTTTGGTTTGAGTTTATTTATTTACTGTTTTGAAAAAAAGATACGATTAATTTTATTTGGCATCTTAGGATATTTCTCTATTGCATTGGCCTTATTTTTATTCAATATTAATTTTGAATTTATTGCAAAGCCTATAAAGTATTTAAATAGGTTGGTGGATGTAGATAGACTAAATATATTAGAGGTATTTACTGGTAATAGATTTTCTTCTGATTCCTCAATTACTATTGGTATCAATGAAATTTTACAAAATTTTCCAATTATAGGTAAAGGGTATGGCTCAATTCAAACTTCAGATTTCTCTCTATATGAGGTTATTACTTTAAGTGGAATAATAGGAGTGGCATTGTATTTATTTTTATTTTTATTTTTTATTTTTTTATTGTTTATTATTAAAGATAGGCTTGATAGAAAATACTATCTTTCTATTATTATACTTACAGTGTTCTCTTCTCTAGCTGCACCTACAATAACAGCAAATAGAATAAGTATTTTTTTCTGGATTATTTGGTCATTTATGGCTACAATCGCATTTTTTCAATCAAAGCTCATCAAATAGTGTTTAATGAATTAAAATTGTTGAAAAACTAGTTTACTTACAGTTTAGAAATATTAAATATAGGAATTTTTATGATTAAAGTTATGACAATAGTTGGAACTAGGCCAGAAATAATAAAGCTTAGCGAGGTAATAAAGTTACTTGATAAAGTTACAAATCATACAATAGTTCATACTGGTCAAAATTATGACTATGAGCTCAATGAATTGTTTTTTAATCAGCTAGAGATAAGAAAGCCTGATTTTTTTTTAGAAGCCATTAAAGGAAGTCCTGCGGAATGTATTGGTGATATTATTGCAAAATCTGATCAAATTTTTGTTGATCATGAGCCAGATGCTGTCTTAATTTATGGAGATACAAATAGTTGTCTAAGTATTATTGCTGCAAAAAAAAGAAAAATTCCAATTTTTCATATGGAAGCAGGAAATAGATGTTTTGATTTAAGAGTGCCTGAGGAGGTAAATAGGAAGATAGTCGATCATTTAAGTGATATAAACCTTCCTTTGTCAGAGCAAGCTAGAGATTATCTTATCTCAGAAGGGATAAAGCCAGAAACTATAATTAAAACTGGGTCTCCTATGATGGAGGTTTTAAATGCTAATATGGATAAAATTAATTCAAGTGATATATTAGAAAAAGAAAAATTAAAGGCTAAAAAATATATTTTAATGAGTGTTCATAGAGAAGAAAATGTAGATTCTAATAAAAATTTTAATGATCTATTAGAGTCTATTGATGCTATTAGTGAAGTTTATAGAATGCCCCTTATAATTTCTACACATCCAAGAACTAGAAAGAAGCTTGAATCTATTGGTTATGAAAATAAGAATAAGATGGTCAGGTTTTCTAAGCCATATGGTTTTCATGAATATATTAATCTACAAATGAATGCTTTTTGCGTTATTTCAGATAGTGGTACTATTGCAGAAGAAGGCTCTATTTTAAATCTTCCAGCTATAACGATAAGACAGGCACATGAAAGGCCAGAGGGTATGGATGAGGGAACATTAGTTATGAGTGGACTTAATAAGGATAGAATTATTGAATCTATTAATATTGTAACTAGACAGCATAATGATAAAAGAGTAATGAAAATAGTATCAGATTATGATGTCGACAATGTTTCAAAAAAAGTGATAAGAATTATTCTTTCATATACAGATTACGTTAATAGAACAGTTTGGCATAAAGATATTTAATGTCAAAAAAAATTTTAGTACTGGGGTCAACGGGCTTAATTGGCCATCAAGTTTTTAATTATTTAAATAACTTCAGGGAGTATGAATTATTTAATTTATCTAGAAATAAATTAAATTCAAACACATTTCTTTTAAATGTAAGAGAGGAAAAGAATTTTTCCACTTTTATAGAAAAATTAAGGCCCAACATTATTATTAACTGCATTGGCGCCTTAATTGATGAGTCTCACAATAATCCTGAAAATGCAATTTATCTTAATGCTTTTTTTCCTCATGCCTTATTAAGCTTGTCAGATAAGATAAATGCTAAATTAATACATATGTCAACTGATTGTGTTTTTTCAGGATTGAAAACAACTCCATATATTGAAACTAATCTTAAAGATGGAATTGATGTCTATGCTAAATCAAAAGGTCTTGGTGAGATTATAAATGATAGACACCTTACAATCAGAACTTCTGTAGTTGGCCCTGAGATTAAGTTTAATGGAACAGAGTTATTTCATTGGTTTATGACTCAATCAAATAGCATAAATGGGTTCAAACAATCTATATGGTCAGGAGTGACAACGATTGAATTAGCTAAAGCTGTTAAATGGGCAATTGATAAGGATATTAATGGGCTTTATCACTTAACTAATAATCAATCAATAAACAAAAATGATTTACTCAAATTATTTAAAAAATATACAAAAAAGGATATAGAAATAAATGAAATAGATGGGAGAATAGTTGACAAAAGTTTCATAGATACTAGAGCTGAAATTAATTATAAAATTCCAAGTTATGAAAAAATGATCAAAGATATGGTTGTCTTTATTAAAAAAAATAAGTCTCTATATAACCTATATAATTTATAAAAAAGTTTTAATGATGTCAAGGAGCCTGTAATTAGATGAGATTTATTTTATTGACTGATTATTATGAGCCAATAATAAAATCTGGTTCAATTATTATTGGTGACCTTGCTAAGGAGTTGCTTTCGCTTGGACATGAAGTAACGATTATTACTTTTGTGGATAATCATAAATTGAAATATGATATTTCAGTTTTAAATAATCTTAAAATAATTAGAATTAGAGTCTTAACCCGTTCATATGGAAAAGTTGGAAGATTATGGGCAGAAATTAGTTACTCAAACAAAATTATTAAATATTTAAATCTTAATAATAAGTCTAATTATGATGGGATTATTTGTTACTCACCATCGATATTTTATGGAAAGGCAATTCGGTGGTTAAAAGACAAATATAAAGCAAAGACTTACTTAGTTATTCGTGACATTTTTCCTAAATGGGCTTTAGATTCTGGCATATTGAAAGAGGGACGCTTTTATCAATATTTAAAGAAAGTTGAGTATGATCTATATGCATCATCAGATATTATTGGTATTGAAGCAAAATCTGATTTAAACTATTTTCATAATTATGGCCTTGATAAATCAATAGAAATAGAAGTATTAAATAATTGGGGCTCTCCTTTATTGTCAATAAATGATGAGTTTGGTAAAAAATTATTAGATAAAAATAAGGTAAATATTGTTTATGGAGGTAATATGGGTGATGCACAAGATCTTTTATCTTTAATTAATGATATAGATTTTGAAATATTGGATCAAAAAGCAGTATTATTTCTTATTGGGAGTGGCAACCAGTTTGATAAAATCAAAAAAATAATTGAGAAAAAACAACTATCTAATATTATTCTTATGGCCACAATTGATAGAAAGTCTTACTTATCTGTAATGAAAAATGCAGATATTGGTCTTGTTTCTTTAGGTAGAAAAATGCTTTCAAATAATTACCCATTAAAGATGATAGGTTGTATGCAATTAAAGATACCGATTTTGGCATCAGTAAATAAAAATAATGAGATAATTGAAGCGATTAGTAAAAATAATATTGGGTTAGTTTCTTTGGCTTCAGATAAGTATAGTTTTAATAAAAACCTTAATACTATGATTCGAGATAAAAGCATGAGAAAAATTCAAGGTGAGAATTCAATTTTACTATTTAATGAAAAATTTAATGTAAATGCTGCTTGTTCTCAAATATTACGACATTTCAAATGATTAGTCTAAGCTTTATTACTTTTTTATCAATAATATATGCTTCATGTTTATTAGGTACTTTTTGCTATAAAAAATTTGCCATAAAATATAATATAATTTCTAATATAAATTATCGAACTTTGCATGAAGAGCCTACCCCTAGAGGTGGGGGTTTAGTTTTTTGTTTTGTTTTTATACTTTCTATATTTTTTTTGTATTTTCAACAACACATAAGCCACGACTTAATGCTTGTATTCGGAGTTGGCTCGGGTTTTGCAGGATTGATTGGCTATATTGATGATATAGTAAGCATTTCACCTTTTAAAAAACTTATCTTTCAATCTTTATTGGCATTTTGGATATTAACTATATTTAGGGTTGATTTAGTCGGGTATTCTTCATTGCTAAATTCATGGCAATATTTTCTAGTAGCCTCATTTTTATTAGTATGGTTAATTAATGCATATAATTTTATTGATGGTATAGATGGAATGGCAATCTCTGCTGCAATTCTCATTATTTCAACGCTAGTTTTGACAATTTATATAGTGGATGATTCCCGTAACTCAATTGAATTAATGCTTATTCTATTAGTATTGTTAGCTAGTTGTATTGGCTTTCTTTTTTTTAATTGGCCAACAGCTTCAATTTTTATGGGAGATTCAGGCAGCATTTTTTTAGGTTATTGCTTTGGCGCACTCATAGTTTATTCAACCATAAATGATAAAATATCATTTTTTACTTGGCTAATTGTATTTGGCTATTATTTTTCTGACACAACCATTACTACTTTAATCAGAATAATAATTGTAAAAAAATGGTATGGAACTCATCGAAGTCATGCTTATCAGAATCTAGCAAGGGTTTTAAAAAATCACTCGATTGTCACTAATGGTGTAATAATATATCATCTGTTATGGCTTTTACCATTAGCAATCTCTTCTGTTTTAATGCCAGAATTTAAATTTTGGGCTGTGCTTCTTGCCTTCTTGCCTTCAATAATATGGGCTGTTAAATTTGGCCCATTATTTTCTATGGATTAATACAATGTCAAATAAATCTACTTCATTAATTCAAAGAAAAAAAGATATGAAAAAAGCTGCCAATAAACTTATTGAGAGTGGCGTTTTAATAATAGACCCTAATCGAACAGATATTCGTGGCCAATTAACTTGTGGAAAAAATGTCGAGATTGATATTAATGTTATTTTTGAAGGTCATGTGAAGATTGGTGATAATGTTACTATAGGCGCAAATTGTATAATAATAGATACTATTATTGGCAATAACTCCCATATTAAACCTTTCTCACTAGTTGAGGGAGCAACGATTGGAAATAATACTTTTGTTGGTCCATATGGCAGAATTAGATATGGTTCAGAAATAGCAGATGATGTACAGATAGGTAATTTTGTAGAAATTAAAAATTCAGTAGTAAAAAATAAAGTAAGAATTAATCATCTTTCTTTTATTGGAGATTCTCATATTTATGAAGAGGTTACTATTGGTGCTGGAACAATTACATGTAATCATGATGGTTTAAATACTAACAAGACTACTATAAAAAAAGGAGCTTATATTGGATCTGGATGTAATCTTGTGGCTCCAATTGAAATAGGGGAAAATTCTACTGTTGGAGCAGGCTCTACTATTGTTAAAAACGTTCCAGAAGATACTTTAATAATTGCTAGAAGTAGGCAAAAAATAATTGAAAATTGGAAGAAAGATATAATAAAACAAAAAAAATCTAAAGGTTTTAAATAGTGAAAGCTTTAAATATTGCTGTTTGGGGGGTGGGCCATCATGCAATTAACCGAATTATCCCAGCACTTTTATTAATGAAAAATATTAAATTAGTTGGTATTTGTTCACGTAATGAAGGCACTATAAATCAATGTATAAATGATTTTGAGTGTATTGGTTGGAATCATCCAGCTGAAATGCTTAATTGGAGTGGGGTTGATGTTATTTATATTGCATCACCGATAGGACTTCATGCTGAGCAAGCAAAACTTGCGTTGTTATCAGGAAAACATGTTTGGTGTGAAAAACCATTAACATGCAACCATTCAGATACAATTTCACTAGTAAATATCGCAAAAAAAAAAGAACTAATGCTAACTGAGGGTTTTATGTTTCTTTATCATCCTCAATTTAAGTATCTTCAAAAGTTTGTCCAAGAGAATCAAAATAGTGGAATAAAGTCAATAGTATGTAGGTTTGGTATTCCATCATTAGATAAACCGGGTTTTAGGAATGATCCTAATCTTTGTGGAGGAGCACTATGGGATGTTGGATCATATACGGTTGCAGCCTCTCTAGCTTTATTTCCTGATCAAAATGTTAAAGTTGTATTTTCTGAAATAATAAAAAAACATAACAACGTTGATTCTGAAGGTAGGGCTATACTAAAATTCTCCAAAGGTGCAAGTGCTTACCTTGAATGGGGTGTTGGAGTTTCGTATAAAAATGAGCTAGATATATGGGCTAATGAAAATTCTATTTTTACTGACAAAATTTTTTCTAAGCCTAAGAATTTTCATCCTATATTTTACAAACGCAATATAACTGGTAAGATGATTGAGGTTAATGGGGAAGAGTCAGAGCAATTTCAAGATATGTTTATGAATTATAATGACTCATTTAGTTCTCAAAGAAAAATTAATATTGAATATAAAGAAATAGTCCAACGATCAAAAATAATGGATGAAATTATCAAAGTTTCTAAGATAAATGAAATTTATTAGAGCCATTATTTTAGTAAAATAATGGCTTAAATTTAATTAGGATAGAATCAAATGGAAAAATGGAAAGATATTAAAATTGATGATGAGACAATGTGGCCTAGTACTGGATTAGTTGGACTAGAAGAGCCACACAATGACGATAGAGGCTCTATTCAGTCATTAGTTAATTTTCCGATGAAAAATTTATCTCTAATTTCATCTAAAAAAGGCGCAGTTCGATCTAATCACTACCATTTAACAGATTGGCATTATATGTATGTTCTATCTGGGTCTTTTGACTATTATTATCGACCTACAAATACTGAAGAAGATCTGAAATGTGTTAAAGTAGTTGCAGGTGAAATGATTTTTACTCCTCCAATGGAGGATCATGCTACCGTATTTCTTGAAGATTGTGATCTTTTGGCTATGAGTAGGAATCCTAGAGATCAAGCTGCATATGAAGAGGATGTTAGAAGGGTTATATTAATAAACCCTGAAGAATAATAAGTGTGAGTAGCTGGGATTTTTATTTTCGAGATACATGTAGAATGTGTAGTAGCAATTCATTGGTTAAGGTAATGCAACTCACATCCACTCCTCCAGGAAATGATCTATTAGCAGAAAATGAGTTGGGTCGCGATGAGCCACTATACCCACTTGAGTTATTTTTTTGTAATCATTGCAACCATGTGCAATTAGGACATGTTGTAAATCCACAAATACTTTATCAAAAAAACTATACTTATGTCTCTGGAACTTCAGATGTATTTGTAAAGCATTTAGAAAATTATTCACATGAAATGATTAAGTGTTTTAATATTAAACCTGGATCATTCGTTGTTGATATTGGATCTAATGATGGAACATGTCTTAAATTTTTTCAAGAAAATGGCATGAGGGTTCTTGGTGTTGATCCTGCAAAAGATATAGCTAAAGAGGCTACTGAAAGAGGTATTGAAACAATTGGTGATTTTTTTAGTTCTGATTTAGCAATTGTGTTGCGAAAAAAATATGGACCTATAAACTTTATTACTTCTCACAATGCATGTGCACATATAGATAACTTACTTGACATTGTAAAGGGTGTTGAAGTTTTGCTTGATAATAATGGGGTTTTTGTTTTAGAGGTTGGCTATTTAGTAGATGTTTTCTTAAATACATGGTTTGATACTATCTATCACGAGCATTTAGATTTTCATACTTTGGAGCCGTTTAAAAAATTATTTAGTCAAGTTGGCATGGAGATTATTAGAGCTGAAAGAATTTCCCCTCAAGGAGGTTCTATTAGGATTATGGCCCAAAAAAAGAATGGTTGCTTTAAATCTGACTCGAGTGTTGATAATCTAATTAATTTGGAACATGAATTGGGTTTGAATAAAGTTCAAACATTTTATGAGTTAAATGACAAAATTAACTTAGTAAAGGCTGAGCTTAAAAGGCTTGTTTTAGAGCTGAAAAAAAATGGTAAGACTATTGCTGGTTTTGGAGCCCCTACCAAAGCAACAACTCTTATGAGTCATTTTGAGTTAGACGAGAATATACTTGATTTTATAGTTGATGATAACCCACTTAAGCAAGGATTATATTCACCTGTTTTCCATATTCCAATACTGCCTTCTAAGTCCCTATATGATCTAAAACCTGACTATGTCCTGATACTCGCATGGAATTTTGCAGAACCAATAATGAAAAAGCATAAAAAATATGCTATTGAGGTTGGTAAGTTTATTGTGCCAATGCCTAGCCCTCAAATTATTGAGTTTTAGTTTGTTTAATATATAATAATCAATTAATAAATAGAGTCTTGTATGAACCCTAAAAAAATACTTGTAATAGCACCCCATCCTGATGATGAAACTCTTGGAGTTGGAGGTATGATTGCGAAATTTGCTAGTGAGGGCTGTAAAATTCATGTTCTCATGATTTCGGGCCACTTACCTCCTTTATATGCACGTTCTGAATATGAAATTACTGTTAAAGAAGCTATGGAGGCATTTTCTATTTTAGGTGTTACAAGCTCTGATTTTCTGGAAATACCAACTACAATGATTTCAAATATGCCAGTTAACGAATTAAATAGTAAAATTTCTCAAGTTATAAAAGATTTTGAGCCTAATATGGTTTTCTGTCCTTATCCTGATAGGCACATTGATCATCGCTTGGTTTTTGATAGCGCTATGGTTGCAACTCGACCTATTGGTGTCGGAAAAAAAATAGAAATTGTTGCTGCATATGAAACACTATCAGAAACACATTGGAATGCGCCACATATTGAACCTAACTTCACACCAAACTGGGTGATTGATATTTCGGATTACTTTGAGCTAAAGTTAAAAGCCTTAGAGTGTTATAAATCTCAAA
>Ga0209091_10000489_pt1 | contig 37663 bp, 29 predicted proteins | sample ArcticOcean_MG_C_6_FD_187438 | JGI IMG/M metagenome (GOLD analysis project Ga0209091, IMG submission 187438) | Marine microbial communities from western Arctic Ocean - ArcticOcean_MG_CB8_128 (SPAdes) (version 2) | ecosystem: Environmental > Aquatic > Marine > Oceanic | place: Arctic Ocean...
TCTGGTTGAGGGTGAGGTTTCTTTGGAACTAATGATTTACGATTCTTTGGTATCTCAACCATTGATACTGTCTCATTTATACATTTACAACCTCGTGGTTTTAACCTTAGTTTATCTTTTTCTGTCAATGGGACATTTCCCAACTCCATTAACCTCAATCTTCGTTGGTTCATTGAGATATTGTTTTCATTTAATTTTATTCCATTTATCATAATTTTTCTCCTTTACTATAAGTAAGAGGTTTATACTCTTTTTTCTAATCTTTTCTAACTATAACTATTATAGTGTTTGTTATTTCTTCCAAAAAGGATACAATCCACCCTTAGAGGTATATTAATCCTCTACGGGGGAATTATGGTCTTCCAATGAAGAACACAAGAAAGATTACTCTCTCTACGAAATTGAAAATAGACTCCTAATCAATTTACAACCTCGTACCCACCTGATTGGTTTCACTTAATTATTCTCGTATTTACAACGATGACCAACCTTCATTTGAAAGATTACTATATCCAATACAAGGGTGTATAGTCCAAAAACTCTTGGTAGTGAGTAACCTTATCTAAGTATAAGTATTACCCTGAAGTACCAAACGATAAAAAAAATGGAAAATAATTGAAAAAAGATACTTTTTACAGAGGTATTAGATGGATAAAAATTTTATTATCATACTTTAGAATGTTATCTTTGAACCGATAATTAGTAATCATCTCCGTAAAACTCAGTAATCATAAGGGTTAAACAATAATCAGAGATTACAAAAATCAACAAATTTAGTAATCAGTGATTACACATTGAATTTGTATTAGTTTGAATCATAGGGGTTTATAATAGGGTTCGAGTCCCGTCCAGACCGCAATCATCGTTAAAATTATAACTCCTTGATTACCAAGGAGTTATTTTTTTACATGGTTCGAATCACTTCCAATATTATATAACTATTTTTTATATACCGTGTTGCCCACAGTATATTTTATCTCTCCGTTTTGATAAAATCATATAATAAACTCCAATATTGCCAATCAGGAACATCATTACCACGTTTCAGCCCCCATTTCACAAGAGTTGGTAGTTTGTGCTTATGTGCTACTACAATATTTAATTTTGGAATCACAGTTATAAATTGCCCTCCATAGCCAGTTGCAGAATAGGCTCCTTCAAAATCTGGATGGTGTTTAAAATTATCTATTAACCACCACATATAGCCATATGAAAATTGAAAAGGACTTGATTCGTCCCTTCCATATCGTTCATTGACTGTTTTAGTTGGGGTCACTGTCTTTGTAATTTTTTCAATCCAGTCTCTTGAAACGAGTTGTTTACCATTCCACTCACCTTTGTTGAGCATTAATTGACCAATTTTAGCCATATCTCTTACAGAAATATACATATGATAAGCTGGATATCTTGATTTGCTTTTTTTATATTGTTTTTTTTGATTTTTAATATTCCAATCCTGAAAACCAAGTGGTATAGCTAACTGTTCCTCAAGTTCTTGATAAATATTTTTGCCTGTTTTTTTTTCAAAAATATAACCTGCAACATTGTAGTCCCAATTGTTATAAACGAAATATTCTCCAGGTTTTACCGAACCTCTTTCTAAGATATTGTCTTCATCATAACCAGCATTAGCTGGTTCAAGGAAAACTCCGGAACGAGAATTTATTATATGGTCAACAGTTGCGGACTTCTCTATTTCTAAAAGACCGTTATCTTCTTCAATCCCTATTTCTCCAATAGTTTGATACAAATCAATTGTTCCATTATTGACATACTTGCCATAGAGAATACTTAAAACACTTTTTCGACAAGATGCTAAGTAGCTTAAATCTTGTACGTCTCCATACTCAAAAATAATTTTACTATCTTTTAGGATAAGCATGCCTGTTGTTGTCAAGTTATTTTTGATGTGACTTGTTAATGAATCCAGTTTTTCTTGTGTAAATCCTGTTCCGTTTAATGTTGTGTGTTTTTCAAAAGGAACTCCTTTAAACTCTGTTCTATTAGAACTACAACCGAGAATTAGTATTGTTGTGCAAAATGTAATTAAAATTTGTCTCATATTTTAGTAATTATAGTGAAGTACAGACTTTTATTTTTGTACTAAAACCGCTATTATTTTTATACATTGTTGGCAACAGTATTTTTAATCGGATTGTTTCTCTTTCAGTTCGTGTATTTTTGAAATCTTCGTTATGGCATTTATGTTTTCAGGGTTCAGAGCTAACGATTTAGCCAAGTTTATTATAGCGTTATTCCAATCCTCATTTATATAATAGGCCTCTCCTAAACTATAGTATATATTCGAGTTGTTAGGCATTAAAGTTGTTCCGTACTGAAAAACCTTAATTGCTGCATCTGCATTTTTTTTATCAATTAACCATTCATATCCAATAGGGTTTAGAATTTCTGCAAATCCCATGGCATTAAATTCTTCTTCACTTATGAATTTTTTCAGTTTCTTGTTCAAATTTACTTTCGAACTCATCCAACTTTTTCCAAATGGCCCTTAACTCGTTTATTCCATCCTTATTAACATCAGTATTTACTAGAAGGATTTTACCAATTTTAGTTTTAGCATTAAAAAACATTAAGGTAGTAACTCCAGGATCACCTCCAGTATGACCTATTTGTCCTTGAGCTGACGATCCCATAAAAATACCCATATTGTATTCATCATTGTAGGCGTTGTCATTTCTTTCTTTATGATTTTCATCATTCAAATTAGAGTTAAACAACTCATCATAATTTTCTACCTTCAAGATTCTACCACTCCCACTGTAGCCGGAAATTAACTCTGATAAATATTTTCCTAAATCACTAGATGAAGTAATTAAACCTCCATCAGGATATGTTATCAATTGATAAAAAGCTAATTCAGTTTCTATATTTGAGTAAAGAATTGAATGTTTTGAAAAATCCACTTCATCAAAAGACCAACCAGTATTAGACATTCCTAATGGTTCAAAAATGTATCTTTTTGTTAATACGTTAAACGGTTCTCCCATTGCATTTTCTAAAACCAATGCGGCTAATCCCGCAGCAATGTTAGAATATTCGAAGATTTCTCCGGGGTTATTTTTTAAAAAATTATTTTTTTTATACCACTTACCTTTTTTATTCAAAATATTTTTCAAAAAAACAGATTGAGTCATCATTTCATTAGGAGATCGAAAATTTCTATTCACTTTAGCCTCTCCGTTGTTTTCTTCTTTGAGAATATACCCATTCTTCTCATACCTGGATGGATCTCTTATGCTTGAAGTGTGTGTTGCTAATTGTCTAATAGTTATTGGTATATTTGGAAAATATGGATTAATTACTTTAAAAGGTAGAAAATCGTTAATAGGGTCATCAAGATTAAGATAACCGAGTTCTTGAGCTTTCATCAAGGTAATTCCGATAAAGGTTTTTGAAATTGAAGCAATATTTTGAATTGTATTTGCTGTATATTTTTTATTTTCTTTCCTGTTTGAATACCCAAACCCTTTTTCAAATAGTGATCCATTTTGATTTACAATAGCCACAGAAAATCCATTAATATGGTTTTGACTATAAATTTGTTTTAAGTCGTTGACCAATAGTTTCGAAATTGAATCATTTGCTTGTGCATAAGATTTATAAAACAAACCATTCGATATAATTACAATTATGATAAGTGTATTTTTAAGCATACTTATATTTACTATATTTAATTATTAATTAAACCTAGTTTAAATTAAAGATCAATAAAAATCCAATATAAAGACTATTTTAATTTATTTTCCTTTTTGTACTGAAAATACTTCTCAATCTATTTCTCAATTAAAATTCAGAATGATATATTTAAACCGAAATTTAGTACTCCCCTCAGGTAAATAGTTCACTCATAGAGTTTTTAGTTTACTCACTGAGTACAAAAATCAACAAATTTAGTACTCATTGAGTACACACATAATTTGTAATTGTCTGACTAATATGTAGTTACGGTTGGGTTCGAGTCCCGTCCAGACCGCAATAATAATCCGTAATATCTTTATAAACAAGGTATTACGGTTTTTTATTTCCTATTATGGTAACATATTGGCAACAAATCATACAAGCTTCAAATTCTAAAGTTCCATTATACACACCTCTAATATATCCATTTGAATCAACTAATTAAAACATTATCATTTTTCACTTTTAGTTGTCATTCCGATTAATTTTTATAAATTAATTTATTAATCAAAAAAAACAGATTTTCATGAAAGTTAAAATTTTTATACTTTATATTATTCCACTATTTTTTTATGCTCAAAAAGAGAATAAACCTGATCTTTTAGCTGACAAAAGTATAAATATTGGAGTTCAAAGCTACTCCTTTAGAACATTACCAGACCAGAGCCCATTGGCTATTTTGGAATATATAAAACAGACTGGTGTAAAATATGTTGAACTCATGGGCAATCATGTTGAACCTTTTGCCGGTTTACCAGTGAGCCCATATTCAATTGAAAAAATAATGGGAAATAAAATTGACCCAATCAAAAGAGATGTTTTGATTAAAAGATATAGAAAAATTGAATTATCTATTGACGAGAAAAAAATTGCAGATCAGATTGATAAAGAGATGGAAGGGTTCGATAAGAATATTTCAATATGGAGAAAAAATGTTTCAATGTCTAAATTTAAGGAATTGAGAAAAATGTATAATGATGCTGGTATTTCTATTTTTGCTTTTAAACCTCGATGTTTTGAAAAAAACAATAGTGATGAAGATATTCGTTACGGTATGAGAGCTGCAAAAGCACTGGGAGCAACACATGTAACAACAGAACATCCAAGCGATGATAAGCATACCGCTAGGTTAGGTAAAATTGCTGAGGAAGAAGGGATTTTTGTCGGATACCATGGACATATGCAATCATCCCCAACTTTATGGAATACATCGGTTTCTCAGTCCAATTATAATAGATTAAATCTTGACCTAGGACATTATACAGCTGCGGAAGTAGGAGATCCCTTACAAATAATTAAGGATAAATCTGATAAAATTGTGAGTATGCATCTAAAAGACAGAAAAAAGTTAAGTAATGGTGGAGAAAATAAAATATGGGGCCAAGGTGACACACCAATAAAGGAAGCTGTTCAACTAATTAAAGATAATGGATATTCTTTTTTTGTAACTATAGAATTAGAATATGATATTCCAGAGGGATCAAATGAAATTAAAGAAGTTAAAAATTGTGTCGCTTATATTCAAAATGCAATGAACTAAAATATTAGACATGACAAAGAAAATAAATTGGAAATTTTGGACAGGTATAACTATACTGGGACTATTGGTCATTGGATGTCTATGGCTTACTAATCTTATTTGGTTTAAACCATTTAATATCAAACATTTTTATGATAAGGTGTTTATTGAGCTCGCCATCTCAGATCCTGAATTGGTCACCCAACTAGGTATTCCAGTTTTATATGACATCTACAAGGAAGATCTGAGCGATGTCTCAGATAAAAAGGCATGGGAGGATTTCGCCAAACTCAAGGACGATTTCGAGACATTACAAAGTTATGATTTCGAAAGTCAATCAAAAGAAAATAAGTTAAACACCAAAATTCTGAGTTCGTTTCTTGGCAAGCAGATTGAGGGTGAGAGGTTTGCCTATCATGGGTATCCGGTAAATCAAATGTTTGGAGTACAAAGTAATCTTCCTAGTATGATGGAAAGTTCGCACAAGCTTAGAGATAAAAGTGATTTAGAGGCATATATAAAACGATTATCCAAATTTGGAACTAAATTCGATCAGGTATTGGAAGGGCTAAAAATAACAGAAGAAAAAGGAATCATTCCTCCACAATTTATCATTGACCGAGTGATTAGTGAAATGTCAGGATTTGTTGGTAAAAAAGAATCAGACCTTATCAATATTGAGATCGATGATGAAGATCCAGTTAAGTCAAACATTCTCTACGCTAATTTCAATTCTAAATTAGCACAAATTGAAGATCTTACAGAAGAGGAAAAGGAATTATACAAATCTAGGGTAGAAGACGAAATAAGAACTTCGGTTTTCGATGCATATAACTCCCTTATTTTATACTTCGAAGCATTAAAACCTAAAGCAACTACAGATGCTGGTGTATGGAAACTACCTGATGGGGATGACTTTTATCAATATCAATTATCACTAATGACTACCACCGACTATACCCCTGAACAGGTACACCAAATTGGATTGTCTGAGGTCGGTCGAATAAAAACAGAAATGAGGGATATCTTGACCATTCAAGGTTACACAGATACTACAAAAACATTAGGTGAAATCATCCAAGAATTAAACAAGGAAGAACGCTTTCTATATCAAAATAATGATGAAGGCAGAAAAGAAATCATCGAAGGGTACAATAACATCTTAGATGAAATTAATGATGGACTCGATAACGCATTCGATATCCGACCTAGAGCATCCATGGAAGTAAAAAGAATTCCTGAATTTAAAGAAGAAGGTTCTGCAGGGGCTTATTACGAGCTACCCCCCATGGATGGATCAAGAGGAGGTATATTTTATGCTAACTTGAGAGATGTTACAGAAACTGTTAAGTTTGGAATGAAGACCTTAGCCTATCATGAAGGAATACCCGGCCACCATTTCCAAATAGCCATACAAGGAGAATTAAAAAATATTCCAATTTTCAGAACATTCCCCCTTTTTACAGCATATACAGAGGGTTGGGCATTATATGCTGAACGTCTCGCGTGGGAGTTGGGTTTTTATAAGAATGACCCTTTTGGCAATTTGGGAAGACTTCAAGCGGAAATGTTTAGATCTGTCCGTTTAGTAGTAGATACTGGAATTCACTATAAAAAATGGACTCGTGAAGAAGCAATTGAATACATGATTGCCAATACAGGAATGACAACAGGAGAAGTTGTTTCTGAAATCGAAAGGTACATCGTAATGCCTGGTCAAGCCTGTGCATATAAAATCGGGATGTTAAAAATATTAGAACTCAGAGAAAAAGTAAAAAAGAAACTAGGCAATCAATTCGATTTAAAAGAATTTCATAATATTATATTAAAAAACGGAGCAGTTCCTCTAGATATTTTAGAAGATATTGTAGATGACTATATAAAAACTGAACTTAAGTAAATAAAAAAGTGTAACCGAGATACATTTTTATTTAATGGTTTAGCTCATATAACACATTGTGTTATAAGGGTAAATCTAAAAAGTCATATAAAGTATTTATGATCAGTTTATTACAGTAAAAAATATTGAATAGTTCAAGTCCCGTCCAGACCGCAAAATCATCCTCCAATTCGAAGGGTTTTTTCTTCTATACCCTTATTTATCTTATTTATGAAAATCCTTGCGGATTTTCTATTCGGTTTTTATTTGTTAAATTAAGTGCTTAACTAATCACACACAAGATCGTTGGCAGTAATTTTTAAGAATGAATAAAATAATTATACAAGGAATAAAATTTGATGATAAATCTTCTTATCAGAAAGGACCTAAACTTGCTCCGCCATTAATAAGAAAAGCATTGAATTGTGGATCTACAAACAAGTATACAGAAGATTTAATCTCTATCGAAAACTCAAGGGTTGATGATAAAGGTGATTTTGAAATATCTAAATATTTTGACATCGAGAAATTAACTAAAAACCACCTTAATTCAGGCGCGAAAATTTTTACATTAGGTGGCGACCATTCCGTAACATTTCCAATAATTAAAGCACATAGTGAAAAATACCCCAAATTAGACATTCTTCATATTGATGCCCATTGCGATTTATATGATAAATTTGAAGGAGATAAATATTCTCACGCATGCCCTTTCGCAAGAATTATGGAAAATGGATTTGCCGTTAAGTTATTACAAGTAGGAATTAGAACATTAAATAAGCATCAAGCAGAACAAGCTGATAAATTTAATGTTGAAATACATCAAATGAAAGATTTAGATTTAAGCCAAATCCCAAAATTTAAAAACCCTCTATATATTTCTCTAGACATGGATGGATTTGACCCAGCATATGCTCCTGGAGTTTCACATCATGAACCTGGGGGGTTAACTTCTAGACAAGTAATAAATTTAATTCAGAGCATAGAATCTGAAATCATTGGAGCTGATATTGTAGAGTATAATCCAAATAGAGATTTTCAAAATATGACTGCTTTTTTAGCAGCAAAAATAATGAAAGAAATACTAGGTAAAATGATGTGAAGAATCAACAAAAACAGTAAAAAAATAATATGATTAAAAATATAATCTTTCTTTTAACTTTAAATCAACTATTTATATATGCTTCGCAAGTTGACACATTAATTGTTCAAAGTGAATCAATGAATAAGTCTATTTCTAATATTGTTATTTTACCTGACAATTATTCTGAAGAAAATCAATTACCAGTTATATACCTCCTCCACGGTTATTCGGACAATCATGAAACTTGGATGAATAATGCACCAAAAATAAAAGAATATGCAGATAAGTATAATGTTATTATTGTATGTCCTGACGCTAATTATTCGAGTTGGTATTTTGATAGTCCAATAGATGACAGTATTAAATATGAAACCTATATCTCAAGTGAGTTAGTCAAGTCAGTCGATAGAAATTACAATACTATTGATAATAGAAATGGAAGAGCAATAACAGGTTTGAGTATGGGTGGTCGGCGCATTTTATTTATCATTTAAACATCAAGATGTATGGGGGGCTGCAGGTAGTATTAGTGGGGGAGTTGATATAGTTCCATTTCCCTCCAGTTGGGACATTTCTAAACAACTTGGAAAATACTCAGATTTTCCGGAAAATTGGAAAAATAATTCAGTAATTAATATGGTTGATTTATTACAAAGAGATAGTCTAAAATTAATATTTGACTGTGGTATTGATGATTTCTTTTATGATGCTAATTTTAGATTACACAACACTTTAAAAGAAAAAAACATACCTCACGATTACACAGAGCGGCCTGGAATGCATAATTGGGATTATTTTTCAAACTCAGTTGAATATCACATCCTTTTTTTTAAAAGATATTTTAATAAATTATCTTTAATAAAAAATAAAATTTAATTATAAACTTGAACACAGCAATATGGTAAATCGTTTATATATATTATTATTGATATGCATCATAACAGCATCCTGTAAAGAAAAAACTCCCTTGAATAAAAAAAGTGAGACTACTACTTTTTATTTAATTCGCCATGCTGAAAAAGATAGAAGTAATCCAAGTGAACAAAATCCAAACTTGACTCTAAAGGGATTAAATAGGGCGCAAAATTGGGCAAAATATTTTGACAGTATTCCTATAAATTCAATTTATACAACATCCTTCAACAGAACTAAACAGACTATTATTCCTGTTTCTAAATTAAAAGATATTACTCCCAAAATATACTCACCAAATAAAATAGACATTCAAAATTTTATTAAAACCAATCGAGGAAAAAATGTTTTGATTTCGGGCCACAGTAATACTACTCCTGAGATGGTAAATAAATTAATTAATCAACCAAAGTTTCAAGACATGCTTGATTCGGATAATAAGAGCTTATTTGTTGTTCAAATTATTGATACAGAAGTGAGCGTTGAGGTAAGATCAGTATCTATAAGTAATCAATTATAAATTTACTTTTCAAAACCAGCTTCAGATAGCAGTAATAAAAGTGCTAACTGAATAGATCTATATCCTTCCTTGTTATACCACCATTCATTTAATGAATGAGCATTTCCACCAACACCACCCCTTCCAATAGTTACCGCTGGAATTCCAAGTGAAATAGGGATATTAGAATCTGTTGAACCTCGAGTCAACCTAGGGGTTTCTTTAAAATACTCTGTTGTAGCTAAAGCTCTTTGAATTAACTGAAGGCTTGGTTCAAGTTCTCCTGAAGGTCGATTGCCAATCTTATCTATAACTACTGTTAAAGACTCACCGGAGCGCTTCATCTTATTTTGTTTATCTAGTCCACTATTTACTGCTTTATATAGTAAGTCTTCCATAACATCAAGTCTAGAGGGTTCTATTGACCTAATGTCAACTTCCATTATTGACTCAAAAGGAATAGAGTTTATAGAAGTTCCTCCTTTTACTATCCCAATATTATAACTAGTCTTGGGACCCTCAAGAGTATATTCGTCGGCAGAGTCAATAAAATTATCAATTGCTGAAGCTAAAGCATGGTGAGGATTAACCATTCCAAAGGCTCCCCATGAATGCCCTCCTGGACCACTAAAAGTAACTCTATATCTATACGATCCAAGACCTTTAATATTTACCCTGCCTAATGCTCCACCATCAATTGCAATCCAAGAGTCAATTTTAGGACTATTGTTTTTAAATAAATATTTAACACCTCTTAGGTCACCTAATCCTTCTTCTCCAACTGTTCCTACGATTAAAATATTGTCTTTTGTCTTTATGTTTTTATCTCTTATAGTTTTAAGAATTGTTAAAAGCATAGATAAACCTCTAGTATCATCAGCAACTCCTGGAGCGTATATAGTATCATTACTTATTCGAGTTTTAACATCTGTTCCTTCGGGGAAAACAGTATCAAGATGAGCATCTAAAGCAACCGTCCGAATACCTATCTCTCCTTTTAATAACCCAAGAACATTGCCTTCACTATCGATCCACACTGAATCTATTCCAATTTCTTTGATTTTTTCAGCAAATCTAGAAGCGCGTTTTTGTTCCTTGAATGGAGGAGCTGCAATTTCTGTAAGCTCAATTAAATTGTTATGAGTAAATGGTTCTAAATCAAATATATAATCAAAGCTTGATTTAATTATTTTTGATTTAGCTAAACGATTAATTTGTTTTGAATAAACCTTATCTATATTAATGCTTTCATTTTGAGCTTGAATAGTTAAGGAAATTAAAAGAAAATAAATTAGAAGCTTTTTCATAATAGGATTTTAAATATTTTAATTTGTAATATCAGTAATAAATTTATTCAAATTATTGACTATTATCAAACTTTCTATTAAAAGCCTTAAGGATGATTAGTATATTTATGTTTATTGACTAATGCTAATGAAAAAAATAATTTTCTTTTTTTTACTTCTTATTATTATTTCTTGCTCAAAAACAAATGAACAGTCTGAACAAATTGAACCAGTTGAACAGATTATTGAAACACGTAATTGGAGTGAATATATTGATTTTCGTGTGGGTAATATACCTCTCATGATTATTTCTGTTCATGGCGGAGGATTGGAGCCTGAATGGATACAAACAAGAACTTGTAATCAGGCAACCGTTGTTAGAGATAGCTATACAAGGGATGTTGCATTAGAAATAGAATCCCAATTGAAAATTAATGGATATAGTCCTTTCATTGTCTTAAATGATTTACATAGAAAAAAACTAGATTTAAATAGATCTTTAAATAACGCTAATTGTGGTGATCAAACAACAATTCCATATTGGGAACTGTTTCACAAGCAAGTAGATGATTTTAGAACAGAAATTCAAAATCAATTTGGTAGTGGTTTAGTAATTGATATTCATGGACAATCTCACGAAGAACAGAGAATTGAATTAGGCTATTTATTATCTTCTTCAGAGTTAAGAATGAGTAATTCAACTATTAACAGTTCAGATTTCGTAAACCAATCATCAGTTAAAAGTCTTTTAAATAATAACTCTAATAATCTAGAATTAACTGATTTGTTGTCTGGTGAGTCTTCCATGGGAAATCTTCTTAATATTAAAGGCTATGCATCAGTTCCCTCAAAAGAGGATATTGCCCCTAAAGAAGGAGAGCTTTATTTTTCTGGAGGTTTTAATACCGCTACATATGGTTCAAGAGAGAGTGGGTCAGTTGATGCAATTCAGATTGAATTAAATATGATTGGGGTGCGAAATACCGATGATAACAGAAAATTATTTTCTAAAGAATTTGCAGATGTTCTTATTTCATATTTGAGAATGCATTATAAAAGCGATCTTTAAAATCAGAAACTTTTAATTTTCAGGATACAGATATCTAACAGCATCTTGAGCCATTAGCATTCCCTGGTGAGATACATTTGGAACCTCATCGGTTTTGATCCAATTGAATTCTGTTTGATTTTGATTTGCAGTATCCTCGGATGTTGCATAAAAATAACGACCTCTTGCTCTTCTATGCAGGCCTTGTTGATCATCAACAATTTCATTATGGCGCAATGAAGATGAATTGGGATTTGTATCATCCTCAGCTAAATGAACATATAATTTTTTTGAAAAAGCCAAGTTTAATTTGTTTGTGTCTAGCTGACTTTGATCCAATCCATATGGAAAATTAATTTCTGATTCTGGAATAGTATACCAACCTGCATTTGAGCATACGGCAATATTTAATTTACTGTTTGGAATAAACATTACAAATCGATGAAGAAACTGAGATCCCGCGAGATTTCACGTTCATGTTGAAAGCAATACTTTTTTCATTAGGCGACCAAGAAAGATTAGAAGGGCTTCTGTTTAATTGAGATATTCGTGCAATTTTACCAGTATTTTTCCAATAAATATAAATTTCAGAGCCTTCATTAGTTGAGCTAATAAAGGCAAGACGGTCTCCAGATGGAGACCACTTAGGCCCATATTCTTCTCCTTCTTTGGAAGTAAGTTTTTGATGATTGGATCCGTCAACATTAATGACCCAAAGATTTCCAATTGCACGATCTTTAAGAATATCAAAACGCATTCTTCGATAAATAATTTCATTTCCAGATGGGCTTATTTGAGGATCAGAGACATACTGAATGTCATAGACATCTTTATAGCTAAATATTTGATTTTGATTTTGTCCATTGATAAAGTGAAGACAATAAAAAGTAGAAATTAATAAAAGAATTTTTTTCATTTTAATTTAATTTTTTCCAACACCTGGCAAGTCATTGGAAGGTGCTGATTGAGTCCATGGATATTTTGCAGATTCCATTTCAGGATAAATTTTATTTAAGTTTTCTGCATCATACACATATCCGTTTTTAATCACATAGATTAAGCTATTAGTGTTTCGAATGTTCTCTAAAGGATTCTTATCTAGTATGATCATATCAGCAATCTTGCCAATTTCGATACTACCTATATCATTAGATAAACCCAATGCGTCTGCACCAATTATGGTAGCAACTTTCAACATGTCATGATTAGAGATCCCCCCAGAGTACATGCTCCATAACTCCCAATGATAACCCAGTCCTTGAAGTTGACCATGAGAACCAACCCCAGCTATTCCTCCTGCTTCAACAAGATCTTTTACAAAAACAGCATGATCTTCAAAAACATGTTCTTCATCCATAAACCAACCTGCATTTCTTCGTCTTGATTTTGAATCTAATTCTGATTTTGGTGTAAAACGATTCAATTTTTCATCACCTTGAACATCTTCATTAGCATAATAGTAATTTTCAGCCCAGGGGCCTCCATAGGACACAAGTAATGTTGGGGTATATGCTGTTTTTGAATTGGCAACAAAAGTTGTAAAATCTTTATAAAGAGGATATATTGGGAAGGAGTGTTCGTGTCCAGGATATCCATCAAGAATTTGTGTAACATTTAATTTGAAGTCTAGTCCTCCCTCAGTTGTAGGCATTAATTTTTGCTCTTTAGCTGCCTGAATAATCCATTGTCTGTTTTTGCGATTACCAGTTAAATACATTTTAATGGTTTTAGTATTGTAATATTTAGAATATTGCTTTAAGACATTTCTTGCTTGTTTTAAACTTTTAATATTATAACCCCAATAACCTACCCCCGGGCCTGTAGAATATATTCTGGGCCCAGGAATTACTCCAGCCTCAACCATATCAGCATAAGTTAAAACATCAGTAGTTGCTGTTTGAGGATCACGAGTAGTTGTAACTCCATAAGCTAAGTTAGCGGCATAAACCCACACATGATTTTTATGTAATCCCCAAGAGGGCCACATGTGTGCATGTGTGTCAATAAAACCAGGAAGAATTGTCTTTCCTTTTAAATCTTTTATGAAAACTTGATCAATAGAATTAGTTATATTTTTTTCTATCAAATACTTTTTATTCATCAAATCAATTCTTCCATTTTTAACATCAATGATTCGATTATTTTGTATTAAAACATCTCCATCTTCAATAACCTGATCATTATTCATGCTAATTATTCTTGCATTTTTAAGAAGAATTAAGCCTTCAGGAATATCTCTTTTTGCTTTTACAATTATATCTAATTCTTTTGCTTGATATACATCTTCATCTTCATCTTCATCTTCATCTTCATCTTCATCTTCATCTTCATCTTCATCTTCATCTTCATCTTCATCTTCATCTTCATCTTCATCTTCTTCTTCTTCTTCTTCTTCTTCTTCTTCTTCTTCATGAAGTCTTATGGATTGTTTTATGTCATAACGAAAAAGAGTTTTACCCAAAGTCCAGTATACAATATCTCCATTTGAATTCCAGCTTGGAAATTGCCCTCCAAATTTGGTTAATTTCATGGAAGGGAAATTAGCATTTTTAGCATCTTTAACATTAACTTTAACTCCATTTGAACCTACAAGTGGAATAGTAACAATATATATATCGTTATTTATTTGTGCTAAGGCATATTCTCCTTTAGGAGCTCTTATAATTACACTAGCTTTTGAGGGAGTTTTTTTTGGAGCTGATGGAATATCTGAAAGAAGATGATTATCATTATATCCGGAACCATAAACTGTTATTCCATCAATTTGAATATGTTTTTTTTGGTCAAGCCCATCCCAGCGAATAGAAATTAACCCATCAGCCGAAGAATTTAAATAAATACGGTTATCATTTTGAGCAAAATGTGGATTTGAGATTTTAGAGTCACCTTTTATTATAAAATTATTACTCCCTTGTTTTTTAGCATCTAACCAAACTAGACTTGTCCTTTGTCTGTAAGAAGAAGGTCCGTCAGATTCTCTAAAAGCATCAGCAGACCCTGTAAAAACTACAATTCTGTTATCATTACTCCAGGCCGGTTCTCTGTATGTATTATTATCAATTGATAACTTAACAGGTATATTTTTTTTACCTAAACCAACCTTGTAAACCGCACCACCTTGTGTTTCATCCCAAGTTATGAAGGCAATTTCTTTTCCATTTGGATTCCAAACGGGCATTGCCTCAGTAGAATTAAATGAAGTCAATCTAATTGGTTTTTTTTCTTTAAAACTCATCCAGTATAATCTATCTAATGCAATGAAAACAATTGAAGTTCCGTCGGGAGAAACTTTTTGATCACGAATTTGATTGATATTAAAAGTTTCACTGTCTTCTATTGGATAATTAAATTTTAACTGAGGTCCTAAAGCTATCTCTTCTTCCACCTTGAAAGGAATGTTTATTGCGTCTCCACCTTTAATTGGAATTCTATATATTTTTCCTCCATATGAAGCCACTAATTCTTTACTGTCAGGAGTAAATGCCATTGCTGGTAGAACTCCAAGAGGAGCAATTGATTCTTGTTCATCTCTTTGAACTGGGTAAGCCAGCCAACTTTCTTCTTGGGTTTTTAAATCTCTTTTAACTAAACCAGTTTGATCATTAAACCTGCTTCCATAAACTAGCCACTTTCCGTCAGGAGAAAGTGTTGGAGAAAATGCAGAGCCATATCTTGAAGTCATAACCTCTTTGGTTCCATCTTCACGATCATAAGTTGCTAACTGATACTGAGGGAAGCGGGCATTATACTGCCAAGCACCTGTTCTTTGAGAAAACCATATTTTTTTTCCATCTGAACTAAATCTAGGTTCAGATATTTTTAAATTATCTGGTTTATCAATTAACTGAACACCTGCTCCTCCTTTTTTGTGGTAGAGGTGTAATTTAAAATTACGAGTACCTTTACTTAGAGCAATATAATTACCATCTGGAGACCAATCTGCAGATTGCATTTGCTTTGTTTCGCCTTTAGTAACTTTAATAGTGTCTTCTTTTTTTCTGTCGATTATCCATGCATTGTTTCCGCCACTTCTGTCTGAAAGAAAAAGAATAGAATTTCCATCTGGTGAATATCTTGGATGTGAATCGAAAGGTAATCCTTGAGTAATTCGAGAGGCTCTCCCTCCGTTTAAAGGGAGCTCATAGAGGTCACCCAAAAGATCAAAAATAATTTTACTTCCGTCAGGATGAACATCAAGAGACATCCAAGTTCCTTCATCTGTATCTATTTTAATAGATCTTTCTGGATTCAAAGGGAGTTTGTTTTTAGATTGAGATTGAACGGTATTGGCAAATATTATTGCAAGAACTAAACAAAATAATTTTTTCATGGTTTTATTCTTAGGTATTATAAATATATTCATAAAACAAATATAATTATAAGAATAAACTATGATTCTTTCATTGAAAATAAACTGATTTTAAATACTTTTATAGTAACCAAGAGTTTCAAACAAAATAAATAAAATTATAAAAATGGATAATCATTCACATCCTAGTAAATCTTCAATTGCTGGTGCTAATAATCAAGGTAAGTGCCCTTTCATGGGTGGAACAATTAAAGGTAGTGCAGGACATGAGCCAGTAAACCGTGACTGGTGGCCCAATCAGTTAAAATTGAATATTCTACGTCAACATTCAAATTTATCCAGCCCAATGGATGATAAGTTTAATTATGCAGAAGAGTTTAAGTCACTCAATTTAGAAGCTGTAAAAAAAGATATTTTTGATTTAATGACGACTTCACAAGATTGGTGGCCAGCAGATTATGGTCACTATGGTCCTTTTTTTATAAGAATGGCATGGCATAGCGCAGGTACATATAGAATTGCTGACGGAAGAGGTGGAGCTGGTTCTGGAACTCAACGTTTTGCTCCATTAAATAGCTGGCCAGATAATGGCAATCTTGATAAAGCAAGACTTTTACTTTGGCCCATAAAACAGAAATATGGTAAAAAATTATCATGGGCCGATCTTATGATTTTTGCTGGTGACTGTGCCCTTGAATCAATGGGATTTGAAATATTTGGATTTGCGGGCGGTAGAGAAGATGTTTGGGAAGCTGAGGAAGATATTTATTGGGGATCAGAGAAGGAATGGTTGGCAGACGATAGATACTCAGGTAATCGTGAATTAGAGAATCCTCTAGGCGCTGTTCAAATGGGACTTATTTATGTAAATCCAGAAGGTCCAAACGGAAATCCTGACCCTTTAGCAGCAGCTAGAGACATACGTGAAACTTTCGGAAGAATGGCTATGAATGATGAAGAAACAGTTGCACTAATAGCCGGAGGACATACTTTTGGTAAAACTCATGGAGCTGCAGATCCAGATCAATATGTTGGACCTGAACCTGAAGCATCTAGTATTGAAGAACAGAGTTTAGGCTGGAAAAATACTTATAAGTCAGGTAAAGGATCTGATACAATAACAAGCGGTCTTGAAGGAGCTTGGACAACTACTCCTACTAAATGGAGTAATAATTATTTTGAAAATCTTTTTGGATATGAATGGAAATTGACTAAAAGTCCAGCTGGAGCACATCAATGGATTCCAAAAGACGACTTAGGAGCAGATAGTGTTCCTGATGCTCATGAGCCTGGTAAAAATCACGCACCAATTATGTTAACAACTGATATTTCGATGCGTGAAGATCCAATATATGGTCCAATATCAAAACACTTTTATGAAAATCCTGATCAATTTGCAGATGCATTTGCACGAGCCTGGTTTAAACTAACTCATCGTGATATGGGGCCTCGTAAAAGATATTTAGGTCCATTTGTTCCAGATGAAGTTCTTATTTGGCAAGATCCAATTCCAAATATCACACATGAACTTATAAATAATGATGACGTATTAAGTTTAAAGGAAGAAATACTTTCTTCGGGTTTAACCATTTCTCAACTTGTTTCTACCGCTTGGGCCTCTGCCTCTACCTTTAGAGGGTCAGATAAGCGGGGAGGGGCAAACGGAGCTAGAATAGCTTTAGAACCTCAAAATAAATGGAAAGTTAATAACCCTGACGACCTATCAAGGGTAATAAAAAAACTTAAACAAATTCAAACTAAGTTTAACTCTTCTCAAGCTGAAAATAAACATGTTTCGTTAGCTGATTTGATAGTTTTGGCTGGATCTACTGCTATTGAAAAAGCAGTAAATAACTCTGGAAAAGAAATAAGTGTTCCGTTTAGACCCGGAAGAGCAGACGCATTTCAAGACATGACAGATATTGAGTCCTTTTCAGTCTTAGAACCAAATGCAGATGGATTTAGAAACTACTTGAAGTCTAAATTTGCAGTTTCTGCAGAGGAAATGCTGGTAGATAAAGCACAGCTTTTAACTCTTACGGCTCCTGAAATGACTGTTCTTATTGGTGGTTTGAGGGTTTTAAACATTAATTCAGATAAATCTGATCATGGTGTTTTTACAGAAAATAAAGAAACACTTAGTAATGACTTTTTCACAAACTTATTGGATATGAATATAACTTGGAAAGCGATCTCTGATGATCAATCTGTTTTTGAGGGACGTGATCGTAAATCAAATCAAATTAAATGGACAGGAACTAGAGTTGATTTGATTTTTGGATCAAATTCTGAATTAAGATCATTGGCGGAAGTTTATGCAAGTAAAGACTCAGAGCAACTTTTTCTAAATGATTTCGTTTCTGCCTGGAGTAAAGTGATGAATTTAGATCGTTTTTAATACTTATGATAATTAAATGAAAAATTATAGTCGTCGAAAATTTATAAAAAAATCAGGTCTTTCCGCAGCTGCTTCTTTTGGAATGACAAGTTTGGTGAGTGGTTCTTGTGATAATAATCTTATTCCCCCACCTCAAGGAAGGTATATGGGAGACTTCGCAGCTCCTAAGTTAGATGTTATTAGAGTTGCTTTTATTGGCGTAGGGTATAGGGGTAGTGGTCATTTAAAATATTTTGGAGGTATTCCTGGAACAGAAGTTGTTGCCGTTAGTGATTTATATGAAGATAATGTAAACAAGGCTGTGTCTAGACTTGAAGAATATAGTAATTCAGATAAAGTAAAAAAAATATCAAAATATTGGGGAGGAGAAAATAAGTGGGAGTTGATGTTAGAAGAAACAAAACCTGATGTGGTTTTTATTTCCACGAACTGGAATAATCATGCTCCTATGGCAATAAAATCAATGGAAAAAGGTGCTCATGTTTTTGTTGAGGTTCCGATTGCAAATACCCTAGAAGATATGTGGAAGATCATTGATACTTCTGAAAAAACTCAAAAACATTGCATGATGCTTGAAAATGTAAATTATTTTAGAGCTGAAATGATGTTTTTAAATATGATTCGACAAAACTTCATTGGTGATCTTCAGCATGCAGAAGCTGCGTATATTCATGATCTGAGATTTCAAATGAACGAAGAAAATAGAGGTACTGGATCATGGAGAACTCATCATTATGCAAAAAGTAAAGGAAATTTATATCCTACACACGGCTTGGGGCCAGTGGCTCAATACATGAATTTAGCAAGAACTGAAGATACTTTTAAAAGTATTGTGTCTTATTCCTCTCCTTCAATGGGCAGAGAGCTATATGCTAATAAAAACTTCCCTAAAGATCATAAATGGAATAAGTTAAGTTTTGAAAATGGAGATTTAAACACATCAATAATAAAGACTCATCTTGGAAGAACTATTTTAATTCAATGGGACGAGACAAGTCCTAGACCATATTCTAGAATTAATTTAATTCAAGGTACTAATGGGATATTAACCGGTCATGATATTCATAATAATTTATATAAAAGTAATAATCCTGTCAAAGTTGCAATTGATGGAGGTTTAAAAGGAGCGTCGGATTCATCTCACAAATGGGTGTCGGGTTCTGATTTAAATGAAACCATTAAAAAGTATGAACATCCTTTTTGGAAAAGATTAAATAAAAAGGCTAAGGATAGTGATCACGGTGGGTCAGACGGGATTATGTTGTTAAGAATCGTAGAATGCTTACAAAAAGGAATTCCATTAGATCAAAATGTATATGAGGGATGTTTTTGGAGCTCTGTAACTCCATTAAGTGCAAAATCAATTAAAGAAGATGGTTCACCTCAAATTTTTCCTGACTTTACAAGAGGAAATTGGAAAACAACAAAACCACTTGATATCATTTCTTAACTATTCTCTTTAGAAGAAAGTTAAGAAGAACTCCATATGTTGGGAGAAAGAAAACTAAACCAATGATTATTTTTAATATCGTCTGAGTTCCTGCTATTTCAAACCAATTCAAAGCCATATATTGATCATCTGACCCAGAGAAAGCAGCAAAAAAGAAAGTATAAGAATCAATAATATTTGAGATTACAGTTGATAAAGCTGGAGCCAACCACCAAGCAGAATACTTTTCTCTTATAAATTGGAAAGCATAAATATCTATTAATGTACCAAAAGCATATGCAGTAGCACTAGCTAGTCCGATTCTAAAAGCAACTGAAAGTAAGTTTCCCTCTATATAAACAATTAAAACAGAAGAAATAATTGCCAAAGGATAGGCGTATGTGATAGTCTTTCGAGCTATAGATTTCCCTAATAATCTAACCGTTAAATCAGTTGCAACAACAACAAGAGGAAAGCTAAAAGCTGCCCAAGTTATTTTATATCCATACAGTGTTAGTGGAATAGCAACTAAAGCATTGGATAGTGTGGTTATACTTATATGAAGTAATACCAGTATCAAGATTAAATTCAGGTTATTTTTATTCAATAAACTTTAGTTTTTTTCCCAAGGGAAGACTATCCAAGAGGGAGTTTTTGATTTATCAATAACCTTCCCTTTATATTCTACTTTAAAATCACTGGAAAGATTATTAACCAAAACTGCATAGTGCACCTCTGTATTTATATCCTTTATGTTTTTTTTAATGAAATTAAAAGTAGCTCCAGTGTCATTTATATCATCAATAATTAAAATAGTTTTATATCTGTTAATTGAATATTTTAATACATCTAAATTTGGTTTATTATCACTATCTCTTAACTGAACATCAAGGACTTTATGAGGGACTTTAATGGCATGTGATAAATACACTCCTGGTATACACCCTCCTCTATTTATACTCAAAATAACTTTAGGTGCCCATTTTGATTTTTGCATCTGCCTTATAATGTTCGATAAAGCCAATTGCATATCTTCAATACTGAAGTTGATATTTTTTTCGTTCATTTATTTTCTGTTAAAAACATCAAATTGATAGTTATACTTTATTGTAATAACTTGATTATTTACACGATCCATGAAATCTTCATCCTCAATTAGATTTAAAACAACAAAAAGTCCAGTATTAGCATTTTTCAACCATCCAAACCTTGCATTAACAGACGTTATATTTGTAATATTATTATATTGAATAAGACTTTGGAGATATATTCTTGGAGTAAAAGAATAAGTAAATTTACCTCCAGTTATTAAAGCATTGATATTTCCGTTTTGAAGTTCTAGTTTATTATAATTTATAGTTAAAGCTGAATTGAATTTATTACCCAATCTAAAATTAATAGTATTTCTTGATGAAAACCTATTACCTCCGTAATAACCACCAATTACGGTCCTAGTTGAATAATAAATTTGTTTATTTTTATTAGTGAAGACTATTAGTTGAAACTCTTCATGATTGTATTCGCCAACGGGTACAGTTACTCCTGAAATTGAAAAATCGTTTAAAACACCTTCAGTTGTGAAATTAATCCCAGTATGTATTTCAAATCCACTTTTCCAAACCCAGTGATTGTCAACATGAAGAAAACTAGATATTAAATCATTATTGAAATTAAGATATTTATGACCAGAGACATGAGGTCTAACTTCAAGAAAATTACCAGTATTTTTAGGTCTCCATTGTTTAAAAATCAAAAATTCAGGTTTCTTAAATGCATCTCTAAGTAAAAAACCAACTTCTGGATTGAACCCTTCACCAACCTCTGTGTAAGCTCCATGAATTCTCCAACCATCCCAGGCATATTCAGCTTTGAAATTTAATGCATGATCATCACTATTTATATCTGGGCTTGAACTTTTTGAAAGAAATCCTGTTACTTGAGCTTTTTTCCCTAACCCCCATTTTCCATCAATAGCAACAACTCTATTATAATTATTTGATTGAGTTCCTAGTTCAGATTTGTTTATATATATCCCTCCGATTGAGGATCTGCTTTTGGCAAAATCATGATTTACTCTGGCTACTGTAAAGTTGTTTTCAAGAATTCCCTCAGACCTAACTTCATCTGTAAACATATTTAAAAGACCAATATTAGTTTGTCCTATTTTTCCAGAAATTCTAGAACCGCCTATTATTGGAACTACAGAGCCATCTTCACTTAATCCAATACGTCTACTAAAAAACAAATCAACTTCTCCAGGACTTCCTACACTAAATTGTCCTGCATTTTCAAGAAAAAAGGCTCTTTTTTCAGGAAAAAAAAGATTAAATCTGTCTAGGTTGACCTGTTGTTCATCAACTTCGACTTGAGCAAAATCTGTATTATATGTCATATCTAAAGTTAGTCCGGGAGTAAGACTGTATTTAAGATCAACACCATACTCTTGGTTATTTGTTTTTGAATTATTGGATTTGTTATTTACATTTTGTGTAAGGGCATATGGAAAAATCTTAAGATTTTTAGGACTTTTTAAATTAACCCCATTCATTTTTCCAGCTAGTGAGAGTCTCTTTATTTCAAATGCAATAGGAAGTTGTGCCCAATAAGCAATTTCACTTGTTTTACTAATATTTCTTTGAAAGTTAATACCCCATGTTTTGTCTTTACCACTTCCAAAACGAATAGTTCTTAATGGAATCGCAAATTCAGCACTCCAGCCATAATCCCCTGTTTCAGTTTTCACTTCCCATGAAGCATCCCAATTCAAATTTGTACCTCCAATAACACCTCCTTGTTGCATATTGCCCTCTCCTTCATTATCAATTTGAGCATCATATTCCACTCCAATGGAATTTGTTCCAAATAAAAATCCATTTTGCTGATCATTGTAGGTGTCAAGAATAAAAAGAAAACTGTCATCATCATTTAAATTAGAATCTCTTCTCGAATCAGAAACTACTATTTTTTCAGGATCTTTATCAAAACATATAACACCAACATAGAGTGTGTTGTTTGTAAAAGCCATTCTAATTTCAGTCTTTTCTGACGCGGGAGATCCGTAAAAAGGTTTAGCTTGAGATAAATTAGTGATTGGTTCAATCTGTGCCCATGTGGGATCCGTAATTATATTTCCATCAAGCTTAGGTTCAGCAGAAAGATAAGAGGCATTAAAATTAGGGGGATTAGTGAGTTTTGATTTTTGTGCATATAATGGAATATTATATAAAAAAACAAAACAAGTTATTGTCTTAATACAATTATAAAATAAATTATACATTTTTTAATTTATCTAAAGATTTATCCACAAATATGAAAACATAAATCTAAAATATTGAACTTTTTATTCAATTATTTTTTAATCAAGAGTTTGTCATGATTTATAAATCATATTATATTTGTTATACCTTTAAATTAAATTTTATACTATGAGCAGTAAATTCTTCGGAAATAGGTTAGAAAAAAACACCTCTAAGCAGTCTAATAAAAAGACCGTTAATAAAAGTAATGTAGCTAAACGTTCAACTGCGGTAAGAAAAACGGGAAGAGGAAGTTAAAAGATTTCAGTTTCTTTTTAAAACAAATAAAACAAATAAAACTTGAAACACATGAAAACATTTTCCTTTATCAATTGTAATAGCAAAAAAAATGCCACTACAAAGGGTGTTCAATTTTCAAATTGTAGGATAAATAAAATATCATAATGATAAAAGAATTAGAATCTATTGAATATAAAATTCCAGGAAGAGATGAAGTTACTAGGTATGAAAAAATACATAATGTTTGTGTTGATTCTGCCGAACAAGGGTCTAAATTGGTAGCGAATGAAATAGCGAACTCAATTAGAAAATGCTCCAAACCTCATTTTATTTTAGGACTTGCTACCGGCTCCTCACCTATAGGAGTTTATAGAGAATTAGTTAGGCTACATAAAGAGGATGGTTTGAGTTTTAAAAAAGTAATCACATTTAATTTAGATGAATATTTTTCAATTGAAAAAAATAATGAACAAAGTTACCATAGCTTTATGCATCAACATTTATTTTCTCATATAGATATTGTTAAAAGAAACATCAATATTCCACAAGGAAAATTATTAGAGGAAGATATTTCAAACTATTGTGATAAGTATGAAAAAAAGATTAATTCTCTTGGTGGGATTGATTTTCAAATACTTGGGATAGGCAGAACTGCTCATATTGGATTTAACGAGCCAGGATCAAATCAAAACTCTTGTACAAGAATAGTAAGTCTTGACTCTATGACTAGGCAAGATGCTGCTGAAGATTTTAATGGAATTGAGTCTGTGCCAAAAAGGGCAATTACTATGGGTATTAGGACTATACTTAGTGCTAAGCGAATTGTATTATTAGCTTGGGGTCACAAAAAATCTAACGTCATATCAAAATCTATAGAAGGTGAGATAGATTTTAATTATCCGGCTAGTTTTCTTCAGAAACATAACAATACAACCTTCATTTTAGATAATGAATCAAGTGCTCAATTAATAAAACATAAAACTCCTTGGCTAGTTAAAGATTTTATTTGGACTGATGAATTAAGGAAAAAGGCTATAACATGGTTAAGTACTAAAACTAGTAAATCAATATTAAAATTAACTCAAAGAGATTATAATGAGAACGGGCTGTCAAGTATAGTTGCTTCTAGTGGTTCTGTTTATGACACCAACATATGGATGTTTAATCAGCTTCAAAAAACTATAACAGGTTGGCCGGGAGGTAAACCCAACAATGATGACACAGACCGTCCTGAAAGAGCTAATCCTTCTAAAAAACGTGTTTTGGTTTTTAGTCCTCACCCTGATGATGATGTTATTTCTATGGGAGGAACAATCAAACGTCTTCAGGATCAAGGACATGAAGTTCATATAGCTTATCAAACTTCAGGAAATATAGGTGTTTCAAATGAAGAAGCTTTAAGGTTCATTGAGATAGCAAAATATTCATCTTCAAAAGAAATAATTATTATTGATGAAATAGAAGGAGAAATTCAAAAGAAAATTAATTCTAAATCGATTTTAAAACTTAAGGGAGCGATAAGAAGAAGTGAATGTTTAGCTGCATCTCGATATTTGGGTCTTTCTGAGAGTAATTTACACTTTATGAACCTTCCTTTTTATGAGTCAGGAAAAATAAAAAAGAATGATCCAACAAAAAATGATATTGAAATAACTATTAATTTAATTAAAGCTATTAAACCTCATCAAATTTTTGCTGCAGGAGATTTGGCTGACCCTCATGGAACTCATAGAGTGTGTCTAAACATTCTATTTGATGCTCTTAGGGAAATTAAAAATCAATCATTTATGAAATCTTGCTGGTTATGGTTATACAGAGGCGCATGGCAAGAGTGGGATATAGATGAAATAGAAATGGCTGTTCCTATGAGCCCTAGTCAAGTGGTTCAGAAAAGAAACGCTATATTATACCATCAATCTCAAAAAGATAAGGTAATGTTTCAAGGAGAGGATAATAGAGATTTTTGGGTAAGAGCTGAGCAAAGGAATAAAAATACAGCTCAGGAATATAATCGCTTGGGAATGGCTGAGTATGAGGCTATGGAAGCATTTAAAAGACATATATACTAAAATGAAAAAATTAATAAGTGTAATTGTTATGTTTTGTTTTATTTCATGTAGTCAGAAAAGTGAATGGATTTACCTCTTTGATGGAAAAACAACAGATGGTTGGAGAGGCTATAATTCTGAAGTAATGCCTCCAGGCTGGATAGTTAAAAATGGAGTTTTAGCATTTGAAACAAAAAGAAGGTTAGAGTCTGAATATAAGGGGGGAAGGGATATAATTTATGTAAAAGAGGAATTTGAAAACTTTGAGTTATATCTAGAATGGAAAATATCAAAAGGTGGAAATAGCGGCATTCTTTACCATGTTAAAGAAGGGTATAATGGACCCTATGAGGCTTCTCCCGAATATCAATTGATTGATGATTTAAAGTGGGGTGAAGTTAACAATAGTTCTCTTGAGAATTGGCAAAAGACTGCTGCTGATTATGCTATGTATGATGCAGAACAGACTAAAAATTTGATTAAACCCGCAGAAGAATGGAATAGCTCCAAAATTATTTTTACTCCATCAAAAGTTGAACATTGGTTAAATGGACAATTAGTTCTATCTTTTATTCCGTGGTCTGAAGATTGGAACAAAAGAAAAGAGAGAGGCAAATGGAAAGAGTTCCCTGATTATGGAAAGTATAAAAAAGGGTTTATTGCATTACAAGATCACGACAGTTCTCTTTCGTTCAGAGAAATAAAAATCAAAAAACTATGAATAAAAGAACCTTTTTAAAGACCTCTGCTACCCTAGCTTCAACTGTGTTTGTTCCATCTTTTGGCTGGGCTCTATCAAAAAGCAAAAGATTAAAAACAGCTCATATTGGAGTTGGAGGAATGGGAGGAGAAGATCTTAAAGCAATTTCTTCACATAATTCCGTTGATGTTTTTGCTCTTTGTGATGTTGATTCTAAAGCCTTGGCAAAAGCAAGAGAATTACATCCTAATGCAAAAATATATTCTGATTACAGAATTATGCTTAGTGAGGTAGGAGATCAAATTGAAGCTGTAATTGTTTCTACTCCTGATCATACGCACGCGCCAGCATCACTAATGGCAATGAATATTGGTAAGCCAGTATATTGTCAAAAGCCACTTACTCATCATATTTCAGAAGCCAGGAAAATGCAGATGGTTGCAAAAGAAAAAAACTTAGTAACACAGATGGGTATCCAAGTCCATTCTTTTTATGATTATAAATTAGCTACAAAACTTATTCAATCAGGAATTATTGGAAAAGTAAATACTGTTCGTGCTTGGTCTCCAAAAAACTGGGGTTATGATGGGCCTAAGCCTGAAGGAACAGATCCGATTCCATCTACTTTAGATTGGAATCTATGGACTGGTACTGCAAAAAAGAGAAATTATAAAAAAGAAATTTATCACCCTGGAAACTGGAGAAAATTAGTAGATTTTGGTTGTGGTACTTTGGGAGATATGGGAGTGCATATTTTTGACACTCCTTATAACGCCTTGGCACTTGATGTTCCTAAAACAATTAAAAATGAATGTAGGCTGCCTAATGGGTTTGGTTTTCCAGAAAAAAACAAGGTTACATATATTTTTCCTGGAACTGAGTATACAACTAAAGAATTAAAATGGGTTTGGTATGATGGGGCTGATGCTCCAGATAAACATCTAAATTTAAAACTTCCAAATAATGAGGTTCTTCATGACCAAGGGTCTATGTTTATAGGTGAAAAAGGAAGATTATATCTTCCACACTTTATGAAAGAACCACAGCTGATTGTTGATGGTAAATATCAAGAAATTAATTTTGAAAAATTTGATTTAGAAGATCCTGTTCGAAACTATGAGTTAGAAAGTAAAAAACATTATCATCAGTTTGTGGATGCTTGTCTTGGAAAAGATAAATGTTCAGCCCCATTTTCATATGCCTCAAAACTTACGGAGACAATACTATTAGGAGTTATTGCAGGGCGTTTTCCCGGGGAGAATTTGAATTGGGATAAAGATTCAGCTATGTTCAAAGAAGCAAAGGCAAATCAATATATCTCAGGTTCTTATCGTGAGTTTTAATTATTTATATATCCAGGACCTTTAATAAATTTCCCAGAAAAAACTCCCGTATGGAAACCGCTGTCAATCACTTGTTGACCATTAACAAAGACATGTTCAATTCCATCTGCATACTTTAAAGGATCATTAAAAGTTGCTTTATCTCCAACTGTATCTGGATCGAAAATCACTACATCTGCATAGAATTTTTCTTTAAGAAGTCCTCTATCCTTTAAACCTAAATTTTGAGCTGGAAAACCTGTTAATTTTCTAATACCTTCCTCAAGTGAAATTAAACCTTCATCGCGAGAATATTTTCCAATAACACGTATAAAGCTTCCAAAAGCTCTTGGATGGGTTCTGAACCCTTCAGGTGAATCAGAAAAAGAGCCGGCATCAGAACAAAATGAAACCCATGATAACTTTATTTTTTTTCTAATATTTTCTTCACTCATACTAAAATAAATACATTGAATTCTGCTGTCGTCTTCTATTACTAAATCTACTATAGCCTCCTCTGGAGTTTGATTCCTTTCTTTAGCTGCCTGAGCTATTGTCATTCCAATATATTTTTCAGCCATAGACTCTTTATTAAAACCTACCATTAGAATTCCTTCAGGAGCTTGATCTTTTAATTCTTTCTTAATATCTTCAATTATTCTTTTTCTAGGACCTGGTTCTTGCATACGATTAATCCATGCTCTATGACCTCCTTCTTGGATCCATGTTGGAATGACTCCTGTTAAACCAGTAGATGACGCGTTATAAGTATACATGTCAGCTGTAATTTCTAAACCTTCGGCTCTCGCCTTTTCAATTTTATCAATCATTTTATCCAAAAGATTCCAATTAGATTTTCTAGAAGCTTTTAAATGATAAATTTCAGCAGGTATATCTGCTTCTTTTGAAATTTTAATTAATTCATCTATTGCTTCTAAAACCCTGCTGTCTTCATTTCTTATATGAGAAATATACATACCTCCATATTCAGATGCAGTTTTGCTTAAAGCAATCAGTTCATCAGTACTAGCATAGTCTGCAGGAGCATAAATTAATGACGATCCGATACCCATAGCTCCCTCTTCCATACTTTTTCTGACTAATTCTTTCATTTTAGTTATTTCTTCCAAAGTTGCTTTTCTATTGTCATATCCAACTTCTTGAATTCTTACAGTTGTAGCTCCTAAAAAGGATGCTATATTTGTTGAAACTCCATTAGACTCTAATTTACTCATGGCTCCTCCAAATGAAATATAGTTAGAACTATCCTTGACTCCATTTGGGCCTGGAGAGGTTCCTTCTCCAAAAACCTCTAGAGTTACGCCTTGCTTGATATCACTCATGGATCTTCCATCTTTTAATAATGAGCCATATGCCCAGCTGAGCATATTTATAAATCCTGGAGAAACAGCTTTTCCCTTAGCATTGATTGTTTTTTTTGAATTAAATTTTTTTAATGGACCTACGTATAATATTTTTTCATTCTTAATTGCAACTGATCCCTGATATGGCTTTTCTCCTGAACCGTCATATATCATTCCGTTTTCAATTAATATATCACATGAAGAAACATTTTGATTGCAACTATTTAAAAGCATAAAAAAGAAAGCTGTAAATAAATATTTTTTTATCATGACTTAAGTGTTTGAATATAAATATATTAAAATAATGATATTCACTTTATGAATTTTAAACAAATAAAATATTGAATGTTTTATTATTATTTCAAAAATTAACATTTTAATGACTAATAATAATTGAAACATTAAAAAAAAATCCTTGTTTTATATTATATTTATACTAAGCATAATCCTATTTCATGGATAATAACTCGTCCAACGAGATTTTTTTTAATGGATTAAAAAGAATATCAAACTATTTTTTTTACTTTTTGATGATTGTATTTTTATTTATAGTACTCTATCTAGGTGGTGATTCTCCAAAAGAAGAAAAGATTGATTTGAGCATATACTCTATGAATTATGACATAAATACTTTGCCTGAAACAAAAACAGGTAAAGAGATTAAACATGGTTATAAAATTTTAAACGAAACATATCTGTTGCTAGGAGAAACATCACTTGAATCTCCTTTTGTAGGAAATTCTTTGTCATGTACTAACTGTCATTTAAATGCAGGCACTCAGCCCTTTGCAATGCCTCTTATTGGTGTTGACAAACGATTTCCTCAGTATAGAGGAAGAGAAGATATAATTGGAAGTTTAGAAGACAGAATAAATGGTTGTTTTGAAAGAAGCATGAATGGAATTAGACTGAAAAATAATAGCACTGAAATGATTGCAATTGTATCTTATATAAATTGGTTGGGACGTTATGTAAGAACAAACGAAGTAGTTGCTGGAAAAGGACTGAAGTCAATAGAATATCCTGATAGAAAAGTAGATTTAGTTAAAGGTGAAGTTGTCTTTAAAAGAGTTTGTGTTGAATGTCATGGAGCTGATGGTCAAGGTCAAAAAATTGATCAATATACATACCTTTACCCTCCTTTATGGGGCTCAAACTCATACAATAATGGAGCGGGTATGACAAGAGTCTTGACTGCTGCAACTTTTATAAAATATAATATGCCTCAAGGAACAACTTTTGAGTCTCCTATTTTGACAGATGAAGAATCCTATGATGTAGCAGGATTCATAAACAAACAATTGAGACCTTTAAAAAAAAATCTTAAGGAAGATTTTCCTGATTTAAAGAAAAAGCCAATGTCAACTCCATATCCTCCATATGTTGATTCGTTTTCTCAATCACAGCATCAACTTGGTCCTTTTCAACCAATTTTTGATTTTTATAAAACAGAGTATAACATAAAAAAAAGTAAATAACCTTAAATTAATAAATATGAAAACAAATAAATCTAGAAGATCATTTTTTGCAACTCTTGCCTTGGGAGTAAGCGCATCAGCTTTTCCAAAGATGGTCAAAGAATTTGAAAACATGGAAACTCTTCCAGAATTTAATAATCTTGACACAAAAGATGCTGAAGAATGGTTTAAAAAAATTAAAGGAACCCACAGGATAGCGTATGATGGAAGCACTCCTCACGGAACACTACCTATTGTTTGGAACTGGGCGTTTTATGAATCAAACAACCAAACAGGCTCACCCGACAGTGATATAACTGCTATGACTGTTCTTCGTCATTCAGGTATTGCATATGCTTTTAATTCAAATGTGTGGAAAAAGTATCCAATCGGTAAAGTTTTTGAAATAAATGACAATTCAACAGGTGAGCCATCCCAAAGAAATACAGTATATGATCCACAAAAAGGAGATTTACCTCTTCCTCAAGTTGAGGGAATAAAACGTCTACAAGAACGAGGAGCTTTGTTTTGTATTTGTAATCTAGCAACACAAGTATATAGTGGTGTTATTGCAAATCAAATGGGTCTAGACGCTAAAGATGTATATGAAGATATGATAGATGGTTTACTCCCTGGAGTTGAACTTGTTCCTTCAGGTGTATGGGCGTTAGGCAGAGCCCAAGAAAACGGATGTGGTTATATATTTGCTGGAAATTAAAATTTTATGAAAAAAATATTTTTAATTTCATTTCTACTTTTCAGCTTTAATATTTTGGCACAAGAGCATAAAATTAAAGTTGTATTTGACATTACTAGCTCAAGCCCTAAAGTTCATAAAACAGCAATAAAACATTTATCTCTTATGGCAAATGCATATCCTGATTCTGAGTTTGAGTTGGTTATGTATAGTGGAGCAGGTAAAATGGCAACTTATGAAAACAAAGAAATTGCAGAAAAGCTTTCTAAAGTCATTTCACTAGATAATGCTCGTGTAATTCTTTGTGAAGCTACTATGAATAAATTAGGGTTAAATAAAAAAGACTTAGTTAAGGGTGTAGAAACTGTTCCAGATGGTATTCTTGAAATAGCTATTAAGCAGTCTAAGGGTTGGGGCTATATTAAAGAAGGGTTTAATTCCTCAAATTAATTTTTAATGAAATTTATAAGAGAGTTTTTGATGTTATTTTTAGCAATATCACTGGGTTTTTTTGTAGAAAACTATAGAGAAGATTTGTCTGAACAAAAACGTGAAATTGATTTTGTTAATTCGTTTAAAAACGATTTAACTAATGATATTAAAGATTTAGATGTTCTTATATTAAGAAGAAAACAAAGAGAAATTCAAATTGATTCGATTTATTTTATTTTTAATAATAAAAAATTTAATGAGTTCTCCAATGATTTATATTATTACGCTAGATATCTTCCAAGACCATCAAGATTCTTTGCTAATAATTCCTCAATTGAGCAATTAAAAAACTCTGGAAGTTTAACACTTATAAAAAATCAAAAAGTTATTGATACTCTTTTAGATTACGATGATAATTTTATTTTTATTGACTATATAAGAGAAAGAGAGGAGTATTTGGTTAGAAGAGTTTTTGATCAGATAAATGTAATATTTGACCCTTATGTATTTGATAATATGACTGTTTATGATATTGAATTTACTAAACCAAAAGGAAAAGTTGACTTAAATTTTTCTGACATTAAAACAAATAAAATATTTTTGAGTAATCTGCAATATCTTAAAACAGTAAACAAAGCTCAATTAGGGTGGTTTATTGAGCATAGAAAAAGAGCAAAAAATATTTCAAATTTCTTAAACACCATATACAATGATAATTAATTGTAAACAACTAGGATCATTATAAAATGTCTATATTTGCACTATCTATTATAATCGCAAGTAAATAAAAATGTGATTTAGTATAAAGCATAAAAGTGTTGTGTGTTGCGTACCTTAATAAGGAAAGCAACTGATGAGAAGCTTTCCTATAAAACGGAAGGCTTTTTTATTTAGAATCAGTAAAGACAAGTAAAAAATATCTTAAATAGTTTTTTATTAGAGGTTAAAAATAATTTAATTTCTTAAATACCACATACAATGATAATTAATTGTAAATAACCATTATCCATTATAATCGCAAGTAAATAAAAATGTGATTTAGTATAAAGCAAAAAAGTATTGTGTGTTGCGAACCCAAATAGATAAAGCAACTGATGAGAAGTTTTCCTGTAAAATGGAAAATTTTTTTATTTAGAATTAATATAAACAATCAAAAAATATCTTAAATAGTTGTTTATCAGAGGTTAAAAAAAATTTTATTTGTTAATTCGCCCTACTTTAAAAAATAAAATCAAAAAATCATATATGAAATATAATAAATTAAATATGCTCATTGCAGTTACAGCCCTCACATTACTTTCGTCATGTTATGGAGATGACGGTGATGCTTTAATAGTAGATACTCCTGTAGTAACAGACCCAACAGATCCTGTAACTACTGACCCTGTAACTCCCGTAACTCCTGATACTGTAATTAATGATTTTGAATCAACACAGGGAGTTTTTCTTATATCAGATGGTGTTACTTCTTTTGAAAACTCTGCTTCTGCAGGTCTAATTGTAAATTCTGGAGCTGCATATGAAGCTGCATCAATTCTTCCCTCTAAACTTATAGACATGAGTAGTACAGATGCACAAGTTATATCATTTGACTTTTATCAAAACACTGCGATTGAACTAGGTGTTTTAGCTAAATTAGAAGGACAACCCGCAGGAAGTTACCCAGTAGAGGTTTTGGTTACTACTTCTGGATCAGGTTGGAGAACTTTAACTTTTGATTTTGGTGCAAATAGAGTAAATAGTTATCCATATGGAAACGGACAACCTGAGGCTCAACCTTTATCCGATCTAACAACTTATTCTAAACTTGCAATTTTTATTGGGTTTGGAACTGAAACAATGGGTGCTTTTCTAATTGATAATGTTACAGGAGGGCTTGTAGGTGCTTCTGTTCCTGATACTGATGCAGACGGATTAATAGATTCAGTTGATACTTGCCCAGCGGATGCTGGAGATGCAACTACTAATGGTTGTCCAGTTATAGTAGTTCCGGTTGCCCCTCCAGCTACTCCTTCGGTTTCATCAACAAATGTAGTTTCTATATATAGCGCAGCATATACTGCTCCAGTTGCAGTTACAGAATGGTCAACTTCTTGGGCTCAAGGAACCACCCATGCTACCATAGATATTACTTCATCTTATTCAGTTCAGCAATATACTTTTTCAGATTCTGGATCTGGAATATATACAGGAGTTAACATGGCTTCTGGTGTTGATGCATCTTCTACAAATAATATTCATGTTGATGTTTGGTCGGCTGATTCATCATCTTTTAAATTAAAAATTGTTGATTTCGGAGCTGATGGAGCTTATGGTGGTGGAGATGATGTTGAGGATGTTAAAGAAATAGCTATTTCTGCAAATACTCAATGGGTAGGAGTTGATATTCCTTTATCTGATTATCCAGCATTAACAACTAAAGGAGCAATTTCTCAATTTGTTATTGAAGGAACATCAGATGGAACTGTTTTCATTGATAACCTTTACTTTTTTGCAACAGCTTTAGGCACTAGTCCTAGTTCATCTGCTACAACTCCGAGTTTGGCTGCAGCAAATGTAGTTTCAATTTTTAGTGAGGCATATACAGCGCCAGTTGCAGTTACTAGGTGGTCAACTGATTGGGGACAAGGAACTACTCATTCAACAGAAGAAGTCGTAACAGGTGATTTTGTTCAAAAATATAGCTTTGCAGATGGTGGATCAGGCCGTTATACAGGTGTTGACATGGCGTCAGGTGTGGATGCAAGTTCTTCTACAAACTTCCATATTGATATATGGTCAGCTGATCTTTCTTCTTTCAAAATTAAAATTGTTGATTTCGGAGCAGATGGTGCTTATGGAGGAGGAGATGATGTAGATGGAGGAGAAGAAGAGATTACTATAACCACTAATAATCAATGGCAAGGAGTAGATATTGATTTATCAACTCTCACCTCTTTAACTACTAAAGGTGCTATTTCACAATTTGTGATTGTGGGAACTGCTGACGGAACAGTTTACATTGATAATCTTTATTTCAACAACTAATCGAATTAACTATATTTAAGATCAAATAAAAAAAGAGCCACTAGTTTAGTGGCTCTTTTTTATTAAAATAATTATTATATTTCAATTGTTTTGAGCGTTCACTATAAATCCAAAAAGGAAAAAAGTAATTTTTAATATTTTTTTTATAATTTATACTTATTATTGAGATACTCTTACATAGTCAATTTCCATTATTTGGTGGAAGAGTTTCTAAAAACCATTTAAGTGGAGATGGAACTCCATCAACATTAAATTCATCTGACCAAATAAGTTATTGACCTGAAGATGGATCAATTATTTTTTGGGAGATAGCATTTTCTTTTGATGAGCAAGAATATATTAATATTAGATTTAACTTCTTCATTTTGAGTCATATTTTATTCGCATTCCAAATATAAAATTTCTTAATAAAACAAAGTCAAACTCATCAATTAAGATTTTTTTTAATACACATTTTGAAAAAATATAAATGATATAACATTAACGAATTTTTTACATTCGTATATTTGAATATTACTTTTTCATATGATTAATAAGTTTGAAGAAATAAAAGAGTTCTTATTAAAAATAGGACTAGTGTTTATTTTGTTTATGATTTCTCGCTGGTTATTTTTATACTTTAATTCTGATATAATTAAGGTTGAGACTCTATCAGAAATAATTCTATTAAGTTATTATGGATTAAAATTTGACTTAGCAGCTATAATATACTTAGAGGCTATATTTATTATATTATTTTTCCTTCCAGGAAGACCTTACTCTAATTATTGGTATAATAAACTCTTAAATTTTTTTTATTTTTTTGGAGGTCTAGCAGGTCTTCTTCTAAATTTTATTGATTTAGGATATTACAGATTTAATTTAATGCGAATTAATGCACAGTTTTTTGAGGGTATACAGAATGAAAATAATAAATTCAACCTACTTTATCACTTTTTCCTTGACTACATTCATCTTGTTTTGCTCTACCTCCTTATATCAGGTATTTGGATTTACATATATAAATCAATTAAAATTATTTCTGTCAAAAGAAAATATAGAGCTTCAAGTTTTATAAAATCAATTTTAATTTTTTTAATTGTAGTTGTTTTATGTGTGGGAGGAATCAGAGGAGATTTTAAAAAAAGCACACGCCCGATCACCTTAATTCATGCTATGGAAAATGTTAATAACCCTCAGCATGCTGATTTAGTTTTAAATACTCCTTTTACTGTAATTCGAACCATTGGAAAGACAGGGTTTAAAATAAATAATTTTTACACTAAAAATCAAATAAAGAGTGTTGTTCATCCAATAAAAAAATATTCAAAAAAAGAACATGATAGCCTTAGACCAAATGTTATGATAATTATTTTGGAGAGTATGGGTAGGGAGTATTGGGGAAGTTTAAATTCAGAAGATAAAATCCCAAATTATAAAGGTTATACCCCCTTTCTAGACTCGTTAGCTAATCACAGTCTTATTTTTCCAAACTTTTATGCAAATAGCAGGAAATCTATTCATGGGATGCCTGCAATATTGGCTGGAATTCCATCTTTTGAAATTGCATACACATCATCACCTTATTCAAATCAACCAATTGAATCAGTTGTTTCAATTGCGAATAATTTGGGGTACAATACATCCTTTTTTCATGGAGCTAGTAACGGTTCAATGGGTTTTTTAGGTTTTTCAAAAACATTAGGATTTGATAATTATTATGGAAAAGATGAGTATAATAATGACTATGATTTTGATGGATATTGGGGAATTTGGGATGAGCCATTCCTTCACTTCACAAAAGAAATTCTTGACAAGACTAAGCAACCATTTTTGAGCACCGTGTTTACAGTGACCTCACATGATCCATATATTATCCCTAAAAAGTATGAAGGTGTTTTTGATAAAGGGTATGTTCCGATGCATGAAGCAGTTGGGTATACTGATTTCGCAATTAATAAGTTTTTTAATGAAGCAAAAAATGAACCTTGGTTTGATAATACTATTTTTATTTTTACAGCAGATCATGGAAACCAGACGTACTACCCTTATTATGAGAAAATAATTAATCGTTTTGCAAATCCTTTAATGATTTATTGGCCTAAGAAAAATTTAAAGGGTGTTTCTACTAGTCTTGGACAGCATATGGATATTTTTCCAACTATAGCGGAATTAATAGGTTATGACAAGCCATTTAGAAGTTGGGGTAAAAGCTTAATTTCTGATGATGAAACGGACTCATTTGTTGTAAATTTTTTCGGTGGAGGAAGTTATTTTATGATGGATGACGAATTTATTGTTGTTTCAAATGGTGAGAAAATAACAGGATTTTATGATTCAAATGATCATGACCTTGAAAACAACTTAATAGATGGTTCGAATAAAAAAATGAATGATTTGCAATATAAATTTAAGGTCTTTCTTCAAGATTATATGAACCGAATAGTTGAAGGGGATATGTTTTATAACTCTGGCAATGAATAAATATTACTTCATTATTAATCCAGTAAATAAGGCTAAAGCAAATTCTTTAGAGATAGAAATTCATTCCTTTTTTTCATACAGAAAAGATGAATACCAAATTAGTGTTTCTAACAATTCAATGCACTTAAAAAAGTTGGCTACTGATGCTGTTGATCAGAAAGTAGATGTCATTATTGCTTGTGGAGGCGATGGAACCGTTAGTGAAATTGGTCAAGTTTTAATTAATAAAAAAATTAAACTTGGAATAATTCCAATTGGATCAGGAAATGGAATATCTGGTCATTTTAAAATTCCTAACAATTTTATAAAAGCACTTGAAGTAATTATTGGTGAATCAAGTAAGAAAATGGATGTAGGTAAAGTTGATAATAGATATTTCTTTAGCAATATTGGCTTTGGAATTGAAGTTGAATTTATTAGGCATTATGCTCAAAGTAAAACTCATGGTTTGTTTGGGTATTTAGCCTCATTTTTAAAATCATTTGCTTCCTACAAACCACCTTTTTTTGATATTAAAGTTGAAAATAAAAACATATCAATTAAACCTCATGTTTT